>Ga0364917_1099_pt1 | contig 22279 bp, 21 predicted proteins | sample SorcelJu500001C5_2_FD_206978 | JGI IMG/M metagenome (GOLD analysis project Ga0364917, IMG submission 206978) | Enriched cells from Trout Bog Lake Hypolimnion, Wisconsin, USA - BchlTB.June20.5000.01.C5 | ecosystem: Environmental > Aquatic > Freshwater > Lake > Hypolimnion/Profundal zone | place...
CGCGGTCCGCAGCATTCCACTGATAACCAGCAGGATTCCATTCATGGTTCTCAGGGAGTGGCTGCGTTTCACCCAGTCGATTAACTGCCCGGCTCATTAGCGTCATTTCACCGCTACGAATGGCATTGAAGCGGTAGGTCCATTTACGAAATGCATATTTTCCGAGTTCCTTATCAAGTTGAGCTGAAGTCCAATTGGTCCCGCCATCGATCGAAACCAAAACCTCTTGGATACCCAGTCCACTATCAAAGGCAACTCCCGTTATGGTTATTTGATCTCCTTTCTTTACATGAGAGTCTTGTTCGGGTTCTGCAATTACCGATTTGATCCTTAGGCGCTTGAGGGGGCGGGTATCCTCCGGCATATCCGCACCAACTGGAACGGAACCCAGTTCGTTGTTCGGAAGGCGATAGGCTTTGTCAGTATAAAAAACCGGTTCATCTTTCTCGGTTACGACAATAGTCTCAAGCATCTTGACCCAGTTATCGGCAAAGTAGCCCGGCACAACGAGGACAGCGGGATAGCCATTGAGGTACGGAAGATCAGTGCCGTTCATTTCGTACGCAATGATGACATCGTCACGGCCGCATTCTTCCATGTCAAGTTTGCGTTGAAAGGGTGGTGTGCCAGGCATGACAGGACGCTCTAGACCGTTGACCTTAATAAACTGGCTGTTACTTCGTATCTTTGCCTCAGCAAGCACATCTTTGAGACGAGCTCCTTTCCAGTGTGCGCATCCCATAGCTCCATGCATCCACTGGATACCTGAGGTTGTGGGGGTATAGAGCTTTCTGCTGTTACCACCACACTGTTTAACAGCGAAGAACTCTACCGGTTCGAAGCGATTCTTTAGTTCGTCCAGACTGAACTGTAGTGGGTTATCTACATTTCCGCTAATCGAAATTCTGTAAGTGTTTAGATCGATAGAGTCTGGTATCACTGCGTGGTGCCAACGGACGAAGAACTGATCATTAGGAGTTATGGCTTCAGCAAAAGCCGAACGCGATGTTTCAAGTAGGGGAGGACTGTCTGAATGCATAAGCATGGCCTTCTTCTCAGGGAAGGTCATCATCGGTGGGTGGAATACGTAGGGTTCTTGGGGTGCTAGAGCCACTCCAGTAAGAGAGGCACTCCGGGGGAACGCAGGAGTATTTAGGATGCCTGCACCAATGCAGAGAATACTCGACTGAAGAAAACGTCGACGATTCATTCCAGTCATCGTGATGGCCTCTTAGAGCAAAGAAAAACATTTTCGATCCAAGTCGCATCACTATACCATCTGTATTATGGCGAGTAAGCAGGTTAATGCGACGGGACCTTGGCCAACACATTCACATTAATCAATAGGATGTGGTTGCATATTGCAATAATTATGTTGAACTGCGAGTTGACTCATATTAAATGTAACCGAAGGCCTCCCTAAAAAGGGGTCGTTGACTCACATTGTTGGTAACCGTAACAAACCGGATTACCGCAATGGGAAAAGACGCCCGCAAAGCCTATCTTCTGGCTATCAGAAAACGTTATCACCAAAGTGATAAAGCCGCTAAACAGATCATTCTCAATGAATTCTGCTCCGTCTGCGGCTACTGTCGAAAATATGCGATCCGGCTTCTAAACCGCAAAACCAAATCTAAACCCTCGCCTAAACGTCCCGGCCCTAAACCTAAATATCGCGCAGAGTTGATGCTCGAACCGTTGCGACGCATTTGGTTTACTAGCGACCAACCCTGCGGAAAACGCCTAAAGGCCGCCATTCCTCTTTGGTTACCTCACTATGAGACCCACTTTGGCGCACTTGAAGCAGCCATTCGTAACGATCTACTCAGCATCTCGGCCGCAAGCTTAGATCGTCTCTTAAAGCCTCTCAGGTTAAGCCACCCCAAAGGCCTCTCTGGAACTAAGCCAGGCTCCCTGCTCAAGAATCAGATACCCATTCGAACCCACTTCTGGGATGAGACACTCCCAGGCTTCGTCGAGGCCGACACGGTAGCCCACTGCGGTACCTCTCTTGCAGGTGACTTCGTCTGGAGCCTCACTATGACAGACATCGTTACCGGTTGGACCGAATGTCGAGCTACCTGGAACAAGGGGGCTCATGGTGTCCTAGAGCAGATCCAGGTCATTGAGTCCCTGCTTCCATTCCCTCTAAGAGGGTTTGATTGTGATAACGGCAGTGAATTTTTGAATCACCATCTCGTTAACTACCTTAGCGCTCACCCAGAAAAACCGTGTTTCACTCGTTCAAGGCCTTACCGAAAGAACGATAATGCTCATGTAGAACAGAAGAATTGGACCCACGCACGACAACTCTTCGGCTACGACCGCATGGGACACCCAAAGCTCGTTGAACTCATGAACACCATTTACAGCGAACTCTGGTGTCCTCTACAGAATCACTTCTGCCCCAGCCTAAAGCTTAAGGAGAAACACCGTAACGGTGCCAAATATGTCAAGAAATACCACTTACCCGAAACACCCTACCAAAGGGTCATGGACCATCAAGCCATCTCTGACGAGATCAAAACAGCGCTAAGGGAACAGCATAACGAGCTCAATCCGTTTAAACTAAAAGCTCAAATCGAAGAGCAATTGAAGATCATATTTTCATTCGTCTCGGTAACCTCTAATGTGAGGCATCGAATATGACCTTCGGTTACCTTTTCCTATGAGGCAACGCGACTGTCCTAGCCTTCATTACAGAAATTGGCTGAAGACAACCTCAATATCACCTTGAATGATCTTTCTTAGTGACGATTTTGGCGGTACAGAGAAAAACCACATTTTTTAGCTTTAGGTGTTTATTAAAGCATTTAGATTCAATTCAGCCGTATAGATCGGTTGCTGAGTAAATGTCTATGATCTCCCCCCGTGTATTTGGTTGGTTTAGGTTTTCAATAAAAGGACAAAACTAAAATAAGAGCCATGACAATGACGCATTCTTTACCCGAGGAGAAAAAGAAAGAGCCTCTGATCAAGATAGACTTCATTTCTCATGGGACACTGATGTCGAAAGATCTCAAAGAGACTCGCCGCTTCTATGAAGATGTATTAGGTTTTGAGGTGGCTGAACTATCACCCATGGCTATGTGGATTCGCTGTGGCGGAGATCATGTTTATGTGGTCGTTGAGACGGGGAAGGATCAGGAAATGGCCCAACTCAATCATAATGGAATAGACGTGGCCTCAAATGAGGATGTTGACCAAGCCTATAAAACCCTCGATAAAGTAAAAGAGATTTACGGCATAAAACGAATCAAAAAACCTCATCGACAGCATGGCGTTTATAGTCTCTATTTTCAGGATTTAGATGGTAACTGGTGGGAAATCGTTTCGAATCCTCCTGGCGGTTATTCCAAAATGTTCGAGAAACTCATTAAGAATGACTGACGTTCCAACCAATGCCATGAAGACCTTAGAAACGGGGTTTTTATACCTTTCATCAGTCGAGGGCTAAGATATGTCATCAAATAAAGTGTTAGTGCTCTGTGCAACGGGAAAAGCAGGCAACAATGTATGTAGGGCACTCAGTGATGCCGGTTTTGAGGTCTATGGAACTACAAGATCAAATACCAAAAAGCTATTAGATCAGGGGATCACTCCTGTTCTCTGTGATTACACAAACCGCCGAGACTTGGACCGAGCATTTCTCGAAACCGGTGCAAAGAAACTTTTTGCGATCACCGACTATTTTGGGGCTGCAAAGTCGAATAGTGATAAAGAAATAAGTCATGGGAAAAGCGCCATTGATGCGGCTAGGATGGCGGAAGTTGATCACCTTATCTTCATGAGCGTTGCCGACGCTGAGTTAATGGATGAGCGGGTGAAACACATCAAGACGAAAGCGGTTATTGAAGCTTACTTGAAGGCTTCAGGAGTTAAATACTCGATACTCCGGCCCTGTGCTTTCTTTGAAAATTTTGATGATCCTGTGAACTGGAATCCATTGAAGAAGGGTCGACTGAAGTTTCTTAGTGATAAGGAAATCAAATACTGTTCAACCTACGATGTCGGCCGTGCGGCGGCCATCATGTTCAAGGATCCTTCAAAGTGGCTCGAAAAAAGTCTAGATGTAATTAGCTGGAAAGGTGATTTAAGCCAAGTGGCTTCTGCGCTTGAGAAAGTGAGTGGGATCAGGATTAAGTATAGTCTTGCTATGCCCATTTTCCTCAGGAAACTACTACTCAAAGATTTACACCATATGTTCCTCTACTTTGAAGATATGAAGGGTCCTAAGGGTGAGCTAGAAGACTTCAAAAAGGTACTGCCAAATGCTTTTACTGCTGAGGATTGGTTTAGATTTCACGGCACCTATTCAAATGGAGAAAAAATCTAAATGTTCTGAGCGTAGCGAATTGAGTTCGGTGGTGGTAAGTGGAAGCGCAAATAAAGGCGCAAGCAGAAATGCTGCAGATCTAATTCCTTGAGAGTGCACCTCATGGATATGCCGAGTAAGACTTATAAAGCACCTAAAGCTATTCTCTGGTTCAGAAACAATCTTCGTATCCATGATAATCCTTCTTTGGTGAAGGCAATACAGGAGAGCGAATCCCTTCTTTGTGTCTATTGCCATGAGCCCAATGAAACCCTCGAAGAGTGGGGTTTCCGACGTGTTGGTCTTCATCGCCAGATTTTTTTGAGACAAGCGCTGGAATCGCTTAGAGCGGCCCTTATACTCAGAGGACAATTGCTGGTTGAATGCCTGGGTGCGCCCGAAGTGGTTTTATCGCGTCAAGCAAAGGCAGTAGGCACCAATCTGATTTTCACTGAGGACATTAGAGCACCTTACGAAATAGAGGAGGTCAGAAGGCTGAGAGAATCAGGGCTTCACGTTATTACGACCTGGCAATCCAGTCTGATTGATCCCAAAGATTTACCGTTTGAGATTAGTCGGTTACCGGACATCTTTACAGATTTTCGACATCAGATTGAGGGAACCGGCGTCAGGCCCAGGGCGCCCTTGCCTCCGCCTACAAAACTCCCTGGTCCTCCCAACCAATTCGAGCAGCAGTCACCCTCAATTGAGGGATGCACACATTTATTGGACCCTAATTCATCCTTTCCTTATGACCAGGCTTTGTTCTTCGGGGGAGAAGATGCCGCGCTCTTTCATCTAGCTAAGTATCTTGAGCATCGGCTACCAGATACCTACAAGCAAACAAGAAACGAGCTCTCTGGAGTCGAATTCTCAAGTAAATTCTCGCCATGGTTGGCACAAGGCGCCCTTTCGCCTCGCAAGGCCTACGAGGCCCTTAAATGCTATGAATCCCAATTCGGGAGTAATGAAGGAACCTACTGGCTATGGTTTGAATTGTTGTGGCGAGATTATTTTCGGTTTCTTCACGTGAAATATGGAAGGAGGTTATACCTCGCCTCAGGTCTTCGGGGCCTGAATAGAGTCCAATATAACGAGGAAGCTTTTAAGTCGTGGTGCCTAGGACAAACTGGGCACAGGTTGATCGATGCAGGAATGAATGAATTATCTTTGACTGGCTACCTCTCCAATCGAATGAGGCAAATTGTGGCTAGCTTCCTTGTAAACGACCTCCAATGTGATTGGAGGGCCGGAGCGGCCTGGTTTGAGTCACAACTCATCGACTATGACGTCTATTCGAATCAAGGGAACTGGCTGTACATTGCGGGCTACGGCACTGATCCGCGAGGGGGGCGTCACTTTAATCCCGACAAACAAGCTAAAACCTATGACCCATCAGGGGAGTACCGTTCCTATTGGCTTAAAGAAGGTGTATACCCAGAGTGATACAACATCAGAAATACGAAGACCATTTGCAACAAGTGCTTTGTACTTAATGGACTAAAAAACATAAAGCAACTTTTTTGCAAGCTTTGGATCCCTAGATCATAAAACGCTGATGAAATGGATTCCTTTACTTATTGTTTATATCTTTACCGTCCTTACAGGATGCGGCCAGTCCCGTCCACCTGAAAAAGTCTTTAAACAACTTTTAGAGAAAATCTCGAATGTCACCGATGTACCCGTGAACCTGACGAAAAGGGGAGAACCAATGCTGTCCTATCCGCGTTCTCGAGATTTGGTGATGCCTGTGAAAGAAATTAGGGTTGGTTTTTCCACCTACATAGGGCTAGGCCGTTGCGGCTTGGTAGGAGAGGTGAGCGCCCGGAACAGTTCACTAGGAAAGCTTCAATCACCAACTACGCGCCTTCTTTATGAAACACGTTTCCTCCGCAAGCTTAAGGGGTGCATTCAAGACTTACAGCAATCAAACGAAAGCGAGAAAAATAAATTTCTTGCCGAGCTTCAATCCATTTCGGACCAAAAAACAGAGATTCTTCCCTATGTTTTTTGGAATGCAACATTTGGAAGCCCGGAATTCAGGGTGCTTTTGAGTATACCCAGAGAACCACTGCCTATGGAGTCTGAGTCTTTTGCAACAGAACTTGTCACCGCTCTCCGCTTCATATCTGCTCATGGCCTTGATCTTCAATCCGATCAGGATCCCAAAGACCAAAGTATCTTAGAATCCCAATATTACATACTTCAATCTTCGAAGCTTATCGGACAATTGTTGCAGGGAATGGTTGTGACGACCAACTACATGCAACAAGGATCTGAAATTCTTGAAACAGTGGCGGAGCAGAGGAAGCTCTGTCCAATTGGGAAAAAAACAGTCAAAGGGGAGTATCTCTTTAATATCTTTCAGAAATTCTATATTGGGGAAGCACAGCCTTATATAAGTCAGATTTACACACAAGGTCGCCCACTTGTGGAGACCATTCATGAACTAGTGAAAGAACAAACGATTGAAATCCCGGACGCCTTTCAAAGCTTTTATGATCAAACTTTGAATGCAGAAGTAGATGGTAGTACTTGGGTAAAATTCAACAAGGCGTTATCCAGACACACCATCGCTTGGCAAACCGTTCTTAAGCAATGTGATCTTATGCCTCGGATATGAACTGGTAAATACCGAAAATACGGAGATAGGACGGGCAACCAACTAAAATCTGAGAGCGCGACGATGACGAGTATCGACCATAGAGGAATCATGGCGGTCAGATAATCGAGGCTGACTTGCCTAATACGGTTACCTAGAAACTTGTCATGAATAAAAGGCCGAAACTTGTGGATATTAAGAGAATGCCGGCTTTAAACGGCCCGCATTGTGGATCCCAATCACAAAAAATGTTTAATTCGTAAAAGGATGCATAAAAAACAATCGCTACCCCAAAAGATATGTGTACGCTGTCATCTTCCTTTCACATGGCGAAAAAAGTGGAAGAACGTATGGGCAGAAGTTAAATATTGTTCTGATAGGTGCCGCATAGAACGAAACATCAAAGATTCGCATCTATCCGAAGAATAAGTGAACGCTGGTTAAGCTTTGGTTATGGTGATTATCAATAGAAAAATGATCATTTAACTGGGTAACTAGTGCACCATTAATAGCGCCTTAAAAGCCGATTACAAGAGCATGTTGAAAGGAAGAGATTTGAAATTATTAGTCCTATTATGAATCTAGATATTTTCAATATGCGCTTTGATGTAAGACGCCTGTGACCGAATGGATTCGATCTGAGAGCCCTGCATTTTTTCTAGCTGTCTATACACCATGATGAGTCGGTTATTCTGTCTCATTACATTCATGTGCCGAGCAAAGAAATCCCAGTACAATGAGTTGAACGGACAAGCCAGCTCGCCTAATTTCTGCTTATGATCGTAAAAGCACGATCGACAGTAGTCACTCATTCGATTTATGTAAGCACCACTACTTACATAAGGCTTGGATGCAATGAGCCCTCCATCTGCTCGTTGACTCATGCCAATAGTATTCGGCAATTCCACCCATTCAAACGCATCTATATAAATGCCCAAATACCAATGATGAAGTGCTTTAGGCTCCAATCCTACCAATAACGAGAAATTTCCAATGATCATTAATCGCTGAATATGGTGTGCGTAGGCCGTTTCAAGGGACTGAGTAATCGCGTGTTGCATGCAGTTCATCCGCGTTTCGCCAGTCCAAAACCATTTTGGTAATGGCAATGAGTGATTTAGCCTGTTGTTGTTAACATACTCAGGCATAAATGCCCAATAAAAGCCTCTTCCAATCTGACATGAGCCTGTAGATTGTAGGTTATTTCCAACCTGAGATGAGCCTGAAGAGGTCGCAGTTGGGATCATGGAGACATGATCGTGCACCTCAAAACCCATCAACTCAAATCTATCGACCAGGTCAGAGAGTTTGTTCTCGGTAATGACCCGGTTGAATTTAAACTCTCAGATCGCAAGGTGGCCCATCAATGGATGGCCGATACCTTGCGTAATTTCGCTTATTTCAAGCGAAATAAAGAACACAAAGGCCTACTCAGGCTCTACCTTTCAAAGATGACCGGACTCTCAAGAGCCCAGATCGAGCGGTATATCCGACAGTATCGAACCGAAGGGGCCATCGGTGACCGGCGACAGCCTCCACCGGGCCTTATTCAGTCTCGCTTTACCGAGAAGGATGTTGTTCTCTTAGCAGAACTAGACGCCATTCATGACAACCTTTCAGGACCCGCCACCCGAAAACTGTGTGAACGCATGTTCAAGATCTTTGGTGATGACCGCTATGAGCGTCTAGCGTCTATTTCCAATGGGCACCTATACAACCTTCGACAGAAGGAGGCCTACCTCAACGTGCGCAAGGTCTTCCAGAAGACCCGCTCAACTCAAGTACAGATTGGCATCAGACGGAAACCAAGACCTGAAGGGACTCCTGGCTACCTTAGGATCGATAGCGTTCACCAGGGTGACCTAGATGGCATAAAAGGCATCTACATCATCAATGCGGTCGATGAGGTGACCCAATACCAATGCATCGTGGCTGTTGAGCGGATCAGTGAGCTTTTCCTAATCCCAGCCCTTCAACAGATACTCGATTCCTTCCCGTTCGAAATTAGAAACTTTCATTCGGACTGTGGCAGCGAGTACATTAACTACAGAGTCGCTAGGCTACTCGAAAAGCTACGTATCGAACAAACCAAGTCACGATCCAGACAGTGCAATGACAACGCCCTAGCAGAATCAAAGAATGCATCCACCGTCAGGAAATATCTCGGCTACGCTCATATTCCAGCTTTGCTCGCCGATCAAGTGACTGACTTCACCTTGAAGATCCTTACCCCCTATATCAATTTCCATCGCCCATGCTTCTTTCCGACTGAAATTACAGACGCCAAGGGGAAAATCAGGAAAAAGTACCGATACGAAGATATGATGACCCCTTATGAGAAATTGAAGTCGTTGCATCAAATTAAAAGTCACCTAAAGCCCGACATCACGCTTGAACATCTAGATGCAATGGCTCTAAGACAAAATGATAATGAAGCAGGAATAGAGCTTCAAAAAGCCAGGAAGAAACTATTCAAAACCATTAACAAAACATCCCAACAATCCGCGGCCTGAGAAACACCTTAATGGTCTTCCTTCAGGCTCATGTCAGGATTGGAAAATACTATAAATTCCTCGCACATATTCTCGCCAGCCGACGATTTGTCGAATAAAGCCCTCGACAGCTGCTAATGGTGCTCGACCATCATAGTAGGCTTTTTCAATACAGCTAATGACTTCAAGAGGATTGAGCATTTTTGTATTCAACGAAAAAGACAGCATCGAATGAAACAAGCGCTGGCTCTTTGTGCTCATGGCATCTTCGAAATCCCCGAAATACGGTAGCGCATTTTGGATGAAGTCATCCAAACAAATAAGTGCCTCAGTACGGTTCAAGGGCCAACGAATACATGAGGCTTGGGCCTCACCAAAGCTTTGGACTCCAGAACGATTTAAGAGTGTTAGAAGTTCGGTATGGTCGTGAACAGGACGTACATCTACCGGAACGTTTGGAATCCCTGGCCAGGGCTTTCTGTTATCGGAATCAAAGTTCCATTTGCCACCTTCCGGCCTACCTTCAGAATCCATGAGTAGATTCATGCGTCGGCGCATCTTGCGATAGAAGTTCTCCATCAACCATTGCTGCCGGCCCGAATAGTGTTCGGATTGCGTATTCCATACATGGACGCTCTCGGTATGCAAGGAGATAAATTCAGATTTTAGAACGAAGAAGTTGCAGCCATACATCCGGCTTTTTTACGGCCTAATGGCCTAGCCCCAATGGAATTCGCTGGATGACACCAAATCACGCCTGCGCACTTTAAGTGCTGTGGAATACCCTGGTTTAGCCATCCCCGGTCTTACCTGTTCCGCCATCTGAGTTGATCGCCCTTTGCAATCTTACTGAGCTCTTCTCCTTGTCGTTGAAGTCTTTAGTTTAATGGTTGCCCGTTCTTATGCCGGTATCGGTGCATGACTGATGTGAGCGGGGTCAAATCTTTCACTTCGGGTCATCATCGCCCAGATAATCCGGATGTTTTTGTTGGCCAGGGCCACGGCTGCAATATTCTTGTTGCGACGCCCGATGAGGCCCACAAGCCAATCGTTCTTCTCCTGCCTACTTTCGGCAAAGCGGATTACCGCCCGAGCGCCGTGGATCAAAAGGGTTCGAAGGTAACCATCTCCCCGCTTGCTGATACCCAGAAGATTCTGCTTTCCTCCTGAGGAGTGTTGTCTTGGGACAACTCCGAGATACGCAGCCAGCTCTCGTCCACTCTTGAATTCCTTGAAGTCCCCAATGGTCGCGACCATGGCGCTCGCAGTCAGGGGGCCAATACCAGGGATCTTCATGAGCTCAGCAATCATTTCGTTCCGCTCATTGCTGAGCTTGATTTTCAAATCCAGTGCTTCAACATCTTCGATCATGTCCTTGAGCCGTTCGTCCATGACCTTGATCAGCTCTCGCATTTCCGGGATCAGTTCGTTTTCCGCATCCTCAAGGATATCGGGTATTCGGTCTCTCAAGGTCTTGATACCCTGAGGGGCCACGATTCCAAACTCAGCCAGCAAGCCACGAATCTGGTTGGCCTGAGCGGTCTTAGCCGTGACGAGTAAACGTCGCGCTCTATGAAGGCAAAGGATCGTCTGTTGATAAACATTCTTTGCTCCAACGAATCGCATGCTCGGCCGTGTGACCGCCTCGCAGATGGCTTCTGCATCAGCTGCATCGTTTTTGTTGGTTTTCACATAAGGCTTGACGAATTGTGGGGCCATCAGTTTGACCGTATGGCCCATCGACTTGAGCCTGCGGGCCCAGTAGTGGGAACTCCCGCAGGCTTCCATGCCAATCAGGCAAGGCTCCAGATTTGCAAAATAGGTCGACATCTCTTTTCGTTTCAGCTTCTTTTTCTGGGCCAATTTGCCGCGCTCATCAACAGCGTGAATCTGAAAAACTTCTTTGGCAAGATCAAGGCCGATTGTGGTAATTTTCATCGCGGACGCTCCCATTCGTTAGGTGGTTTATGCATCACCATTTTGGCACCTAGATGCCGTTAGGGTGAGAGCGTCCATCCCATTACGCCCATTCGGCCGGTGATTCCATGAACATTCGGCCTCCGATTCCACAAGCATTCAGCCACTGATTCCACGGCATTCGGCCACCCCTTCCAGGCGAGGGTGACGCGGGTTAATTCAACTTACTATCGGTCTCTTTTCGGACAGAGAGATCGAGATGGAGAGATTAACCATGAGAACAATTCGCGAGATCCTTCGACTCAAACTGGAATGTGGCCTTTCCGCTCGTCAGATTGCCAGAACATCAGGCCTGGCTAGAAGCACAGTAGGCGACTATGTCGCTCGTTTTCATGCCTCCGGCCTACCATGGCCGCCACCACAGAACCTCTCAGACTCAGATCTTGAACGACATCTCTTTCAGGATGTCTCAGCACCTAAAGGCCTATCAAGGCCCGAACCTGATTGGCAATACGTTCATCAAGAGCTGCGCAGGAAAGGCGTTACGCTGTTGCTGCTCTGGCAAGAATACAAAGCCACTCATCCTGAGGGTTTTCAGTACGCCTGGTTCTGCGAGGCCTATCGTGTTTGGCACGGTAAAAGGGACCTGGTGATGCGTCAGCATCATCTGGCTGGAGAGAAGTTGTTTGTCGACTTCTCTGGAACAACCATTCCTTATGTAAACCGCCATACCGGTGAAATACATAAAGCCGAGATCTTCGTGGCGGTTATGGGCGCATCCAACTATACGTTTGTCATGGCCCTGGAAAGCCAACAGGTGGAACACTGGATCTTAGGCCACGTTAAGGCCTTCGAGTTTTTAGGCGGGACTCCTGCCATCGTAGTCCCAGATAATCTCAAGTCAGGCGTTACCAAGGCCTGTCGTTACGAACCAATGATTCAGTCATCCTATGCGGAAATGGCCCAGCATTATGGCGTGGCTATTATTCCGGCACGAGTTAGAAAACCTAAAGATAAAGCTAAGGTTGAAGGAGGTGTGCTTCTGGTTCAGCGTTGGATACTGGCAAAGCTCCGTAACCAGATGTTCTTTTCAGTCTCCGATATCAACTACAGTATTCGCGCATTACTGAAGGAACTGAACGAGCGCCCTTTCAAAAAGCTCAGTGGCAGCCGACAGTCACTATTTGATCTGATCGACAAGCCGGCCTTAGGTCCATTGCCTGATCAAGCCTACGAATTTGCGCAATGGAAGATAGCCACCCTCAATATCGACTACCACGTCGAAGTGGATGACCACTATTACTCTGCACCTTATCAATTGGCCCGAAAAGCACTGGATGTTCGCTGGACACTGAGCACCGTTGAGATCTTTCATCAGAGCCTAAGAGTTGCGTCCCACCTTAGAATCGACACACAACGACGGCATACGACCTTAGATGAACACATGCCGCCTCATCATCGTAATGCCGAGTTTTCCCCCCAGCGTTTCCTTCAATGGGCACAGCGATTTGGTCCTGCCACGGCGGCTTTGATCGAGCACGTACTGAATAGTCGACGACACGTACAGCAATCCTATCGAACCTGTTTGGGGATTTTGAGGCTAGGCGATCGCTTTGGATCAGATCGTCTTGAGGGCGCTTGCCGCAGGGCCATACTCATCAATGCCTATAGTTGCCGGAGCCTGCGCTCCATTCTTGAAAACGGCCTAGATGGAATCGATCCTAACCCCGCACCTGAACAGTCTACGCCAGAGCACGAGAACGTTCGTGGTCCTGACTACTACAACTAACCGAGGAAATAACCGTGCTTTTGCATCCCCTTTATGACTCACTTCGCCAACTAAAGCTGGATGGTATGCTCAAAGGCCTACTTGAGCAGGACGATGTACCCGATATTGGGCAGATCTCATTCAATGACCGATTAGGACTTCTTCTCGATCGTGAACTGAGCGAACGAGAGAACCGCAAGGTCAGCTCAAGGCTAAGAGCCGCCAAGCTCAAACAGTCTGCATGCCTTGAGGATCTGGACTTCAAAACACCTCGGCGTTTGGATAGAACCCTCATTCTCAAACTCTCCGATGGGCAATGGATTAACCAGCATCTGAACATTCTGATCACAGGGCCAACCGGTGTGGGCAAATCCTATCTTGCCTGTGCGCTCGCTCAAAAGGCCTGCCGACTCGGATACCGCGTCGCTTATCAGCGGCTACCGCGTTTATTGCTGGAGCTTGAGATTGCGCGTGGTGATGGCCGATACCCCAGGATCATGAGTTCGCTCACTAAGGTGGATGTCTTGTTGCTAGACGACTGGGGGCTTGAGGGTGGACTGAATGATCGACAAAGACGAGATCTTCTGGAAATACTCGATGATCGATACGCGACCAGATCGACTATTGTTACCAGCCAGTTACCGGTCGAGAGTTGGCATCAAAGTCTTGGTGACCCAACAGTAGCGGATGCGATCTTGGACCGACTGGTACACAACGCACACCGTATCGCACTAGAAGGACATTCGATGCGGAAAAAGAAAGGCAAACAGGAGATCCAGACCGATCACCAGGAGGAAGAAATCCACAAAGAATAGATGATTATTTGACGCTAACGAACGAGGGAATTAACCTCTAAACAACCCCGCGTCGCTGTGCTCCGATCGCCCGGCCGAATACTCTGGAATGGGGGGCCGAATGAGCGTGGACTAGACGGCCGAATGCCGTGGAATATGCATTCGGATAGTTCGTGTCTGGCCGTTATGAAGTGTTCACTATCAACTTGATTCGTTTCAAGAGACTGTCCCAATGCCCATTTGCGCAGCATTTCGTCCAGTCGCCATTCATCAGGTGACTGCCACTCAACTCGCTGACACTCAAATTTTCGTACTAGAGCATTAAGGTTTTCGCTAACGGACTGCAGATTTTCAGGATTATCAAGCGCTAAGTAGTGGACACAATGTCCGTCGGTTTTGAGCTGTTTTGCAAAATCACGCATAGCAGCAAAGATAGCCAGTATCTTTTGGGTATGTTGCAAAACATAATCAGTTTCCTGACGAACCTCCATAAGCACATAAACAATTTGCAAATTAACGGTTTTATACCAGGAGTGTTTGGGGTTAAGTTGATCTCCAAGGATAAGTCTTAATGTGTGATGGCTTGAATTCATAACTTTTTTCCATAAGTCGAAACGTACTATAACCAACTTTTGGAGTCGAGCTTGCCCTAAATCACTAGGGCTTTAGTCAAAAAGAAAAACTTCGTGGAACTTTCTCGGCTCCAAATAATTAAGTTCATGGTGACGGTGACTCACTTGTTGGAACTCACAAGTCGCCTAAACGGTAGCGATCCCATCACAGTCATTATGAGGGGCTATCGAGGCATTGATTTAAAAAAAGGCATATAGATCAATGGCTCATAGGAAGGGAGGTGGCGTCTACCGAGCTACCATTAAACGCTATTAGAACCAATGACTTAAAAACTAAACTCGAAATTTGCCCCCAAAGTTGCCTCCAGATTCTTTATCGGCGAGAACGTTCTGTAAAGTTCCGAATCGTTCAAAAAGAACGTTTGATTGATTTATGGAACTGCCAGTTTGAATGCTTGGGTATTTCAGAATACTTGGAAGAAAATAGGGGGGTAGACGGAAGACCGGAACACTCTTTATCGTCTTTGGGCTGTTTGTAGCCACTTAACTGATTTACGTTGTTACTCAACAGTAGTTTTGGACACTCGTCATGGCTTTAGACTGGATAACCAAGCCAATAATCCATCTTCACCTTGCGTAACTAATCTTGGGTAAGCCTCCAGTCCTCCTAACGCATCCGGTGTTGACGTATATAAAACGAAACGGAAGGTTTTATCTATGGGCTCCTTCAGGGGGCCTTGGCTGGCGGTGGCCCGAAACTCAAGCACTACATGCGACTGGGCAGGTTGATCGAATATCTGCTCAAAATCCAGTAATTCAATCAAAAGATGATAAGGGCCCACGCGGCGCCCAGCTTTCAAACGTTGGGCTATAAGAACTGAAGGGGATTCGATCCATTGATGGGTGCTGTATGAACGAACCTCAGTGGAGCCTGAATAAAGAAGACGATAATGAACGAAGTGATCTCGTAGCCAATCCGGCGCAACCACATCTATTTCTGCCCAAGGGTATTGTTCTGTGGCAACGGGTAAAGGTCCCAGATCATGCAAAGCTGGTGATTCGGCACTCTCACGGAGGACGCTGCAAGACAGCATATTAAGTAGCATGAACAAAGCAAAAAGGTTATTACGCAAATAGGTGTTCACTTAGGCTCCTTAAAACCTGATTCACCGGGTCCTGGCTGACTGTGTTTTGGACCGAGTAGTAGCATTTGGGGGTCACGTTCGAGCGAAGAAGATAGCCTTTTTAGGTTGAGTGTCGTTTCATGAAGATCACGAACTAAATCCCTGAGCTCTGGGAGTTGCTGTTTAGTGAGTGAGGCGGTTGCGATTTTGGTTTGAGCTAGGATTTCGGCAACATCCTTTGTTAGTTGTCCGATACGTTCAGAAGTATCTTGTACCGAATGAGCTGCTGCTGAGTGATCTTTAAGCGCTGTATGTATTTGCTTATCAATTGATGGCACTCGATCCAATACGTTACCTAGTTGCTGCTCCAAGACCACGAGATCCGTAGCCACCTTGTCGAGCATCATCAGTCCATGCTCAACATGGTTCTGATTTCTATCTCCCAGAACCTCATTCAGACGTTGCGTTAATTCGATCAATTGGGTGAGGATATCTCCGCCCGATCCTTCGATTTTGTCTAAAAAAGAGGGCTCTAAGGGAATCTGCGCTACATTTTGGGCTGAGGTGTCGAGCGGTGTGGGTCTATCTCCCTTGTCGTTGAGTTCCACTTCGGCCAATCCAGTCAGTGCCTGAACTCTCAAGGTGGCATAAGTTCCTAAAGTTATGGGTAATCCTTTGTTGAGCTCGATAAGAACAAGAATATTTCGAGTGTCCTTGGGATCGAAGCGGATGCTTTTCACTTTACCCGCCTTCACGCCTCGAAAGATGACTTCTGCTTCAGGATTTAGCCCTGAAACAGCTCTTTTGGTAGAAATGACATAGTGCTCATGCTCTTGCCCATAGTCTCCCAAGAAAAACACAGACATGGCTGCTGCGGTCCCTAAAACGAGAACAAACAGACCAGTCAAGAAGGCGAAAGATTCTCTAACCATTTCAGTTCAAATTGAGAAAGACACGCTGAGCACGTTTACCATGAAAAAATTCTCGGGCAAACGGCTGTTCACAGTCGATCGCTTCGTCCAGAGAGCCATAGGCAACCAGTTTCTGCTCGGCTAAGACGCCCACTTTTGTGCACAGATCTCTTAAGCTATCGAGATCGTGAGTCACCATGACAATAGTAAAGCCCAGTTCGATATGGAGTTCACTTAAAAGATTAATAAAGTCTTCACTTAGAACGGGATCCAGTCCAGAGGTTGGCTCATCTAGAAAAAGTACTTCGGGTTCCATAATCAAAGCCCTCGCAAGTGCAACCCGCTTGACCATGCCACCCGATAATTCGGATGGCATCAGTTTCGCGCTCGTGGCACTGAGGCCGACCATAGAGAGTTTCATAGCGACTAGCCGCTCAATCAAGACTTCATCCAGTACTTTGAGTTCTCTAAGTTTAAAAGCCACATTATCAAATACTGATAGGGCACTAAATAATGCACCGCCCTGAAAGAGAACCCCGCAACGATTTCTTAGTTGTTGCTGTTGAACGGCGCTGATGGCATTGAGATCTTCGCCTAGAAGCTTCACCGTCCCCTTAGTTGGCCGCTGGATACCGACCATTTCGCGCATCAATACGGTTTTGCCGCAACCCGATGCGCCCACGAGCCCAAGGATTTCACCGCGCCCCAAACTAAGGCTTATGTCTTTGTGAACCAAATGTTGGCCGAGATAGGTCCAAACATGATCCATTTGAATGACAGGAGTTGCTTGGGTCATATGCCTATCCCTCGGAACAGTACGGCGAAAACTGCATCCACCAATATCACTAGGGTGATGGCTACCACCACTGAATTTGTGGTTTCGTTACCTAAGCTTTCAGTATTGGGCTCAATTCTAAGGCCAAAGTGACAGGCAATTAAGGCAATTAATAAGCCGAAGACGACACCTTTTGATAAACCAATAATGAGGTTGGTTAAAGGGACTACAGAGGGAAGCTTTAGGAAGAATTGCTGATACCCCAAATTCAGTTCAAGATGCGCCGACATCGCCCCGCCAATGATCGCGATGATGTCCGTCCACACCACCAATAGCGGCAGGCATAAGACCAGCGCGATCACTTTGGGGATGATCAGTCGTATCGACGGTGAGATCCCCATGGATGATAAAGCATCCAATTCTTGAGTGACGCGCATTACGCCAATCCGTGCGGTCATGGCAGAACCTGATCGCCCCGCAACAATAATGGCGGCCAGTAAAGGACCGAGTTCACGGATGATGCTCAAGCCGAGAATATTGATGATGTAAATCTCAGCTCCAAAAGTCTTAAGCTGAAGTGAAGAGAGATAACTCACCACAATCCCAATCAGGAAACCCACTAATGCTGTGATACCTAAAGCTCTGCCACCCGTTTCGTGGGTGGTTGCAGAGATTTCACGCCACGGAATATTTTTGGGATGTCGGACGAGATAAATGAGATCCAAAATCACCTGGCCTAAGAGAGCAACCATATCGATGAGATGTTCACCCAACTGCTCGATGAGTTTACGGAACATAATAAGAAGAGGGATTGGAGCTTGTCTCTCCGTCATCGAAGGTAGGCTGCGGTTCTGCCATCGAAGGATGGCTGATTCATGTTCTTTCCGGAGTTTTATCTTTTCGGGAAGCCTCATTCCCCAGGCCTCCCAAAGGACATAAGCGCCGGCGGTATCAAGAGCTTCTATAGACATCAAGTCCCAATTTGGTTCTTTCTTACCGCTCTCCAACACCTGCAAAGAAGTTCGAAGATCTGGAGCCCCAAGTGCCAATCCACGGAGAGTCCAATTACCACGTACCGTGATGCATGGAAGTGACTCAATTTCTGAAAGATCAATAATAGGCGGCAGTAACTGATTTACAGAGGAAGAAATTTGGCTCGGCTTCATCCTATCACTACTCAGTCCAGAAATTATTTGTCACAGGGCACCCAATTATTCTCTTCTTCGGGTTCATATTCCGTGCTGCCATCCCAACACATACCTAGTTGCTTGAGTTTTGCGAGAATGGCTCCACGCTCTTCACACGCTTTTAAGAATTCCGCCCTATCTTCTTCTATATTGCTGCATTTTTGCCTTAATAAGCCCTCTTGCTTTATTAGATCCTCGGCTACTTGGCTGAGTGACGGAATGTTGATCGATTGCATGAAATGTATTTTAGGTCCCTCCGACAAACTCCGTCCCCTTTCAATATAGGGTCCAGATAAGTATTCCCCTCGCCGTCCAAACACTTCCTGAATCTCTTTGGTTTGAAGCTCGGTTGGGGCCACAGTTATATCAAGCCAATAATCACCCGGAGGGAGGTTTTCCCAATGTCCCGACGTTATTATTCCTTTGGTCACTTTAGACCTTAATTCACGTGGCTCACATTGTGGTTGACACTCAAGGGCTTTGGACCTCAAAGTCAAAAGTAGCTTAGTATCATCAGGTAAGTTCGTTTTTACTTTGATGATGACTGGGTATGATGAAACCGAGACCTTAAATGTCACATACATTGAGGACTCGTTTTCCTGTGCCATCAAAATCCCATAGATGCTCATCAAAGCGATAAAAATCACAAAACGCGTGATCATTTCTATTAGAGGTTTCTGATTGATTAACAGATCTTAATCATACGCCTTTATTTTTGGTGAAATTAGGAAGTGAGACTAGGCAGGATGTTATGGGGATTTTTTAATGGATGTAAGTTTCGATGAATCCTAACGGCATGTTGGTTGCCTTCATTGCAAACACTGGTAAATGTATGAGCCTGTAAGCTTCAGAATAGGGCGTCGATATCGTCTTGGGTAACGTCTATGGATGGAATCAACCATTGAGTGATGGGTGAAACAATGATCAACGTCTTGTAAGAAGTAACCTTTTTGCCCGTTCTGCTGCCACTGGCTCGTCGAATGACATCGACCGATCCAATGCCACTGTGACCAACCAAATGAAAAAGCTCCTCGGCACGATAGTCCTCTATGTGAACACAGCCGTGGGAGGAGGGCACCTGTCCAAGTTCCTTAAGAGAGCCCCGGTCTAGTGATGAATGCAAAGCCATGCCGCCATTGAAGAAGACGGCCCAAAGCATAGGGACTTGGTAGATACTGGACCAATGTCGAGAAGAAAACATGGTTGGACGATAGAAGCCCGATGGTGTTTCGAACCCTTTGATTCCAGTTGAAATATACCAATAGTAGAGAAGTCCTTTTCCTCGTTTATAAACTCTCAAAGTTTGGCCTGGCCCCCAGAATGGATCTGTCTGCTTGTTGACGATCACAATGAGGTCATAGCTATGGAATTCCGGATTATTCAGAGGACTTGGTAAATGCATGACTGCATTAAGATCGGGATCTGTATATGGCTTAAATGCTTTAGTGATACCGAAATGGTAGTCCGCATCGGCCGCAGAATCATTTTCATATCTGAGATTGGGAATTGATCTTGGGAATCCATTCCAGGGACCCATCGTGTCATGAGCTTTCCTGGTCTCTGCAGAGATAGGGTTCAATAAAGCCATGCCAATACACGTAATCAGTATAGCCAAGCAGTTATTCGAAGAACGAGGACATCGAAACATGTTTAAGAATGAAGAAGAAATCAGGACTAACTATTTCACAAAACGCTGAAGAGAGCTGCTCATCTGGACAGTGATGGCTGGTTGCGGGGGTTGTTGCCTCATCCGGTTGAACTTTGAGTGGATGGATGTCATAAACGCGATAAGAACCATGGGTGAATTTGCCTTAGACCGAGCATAAGGAATACTAAACCCAGAAGAACATAATGATTTAGACATGGATCATACCGACTAGAAATCTAATAGCTATTTAATGATCTCTGTATCAATGTCTCTATCTCTTCGGCCATTTTTGTCTCGGTCTCATTCTCCTTAGAACGTCTTGCTTATCCCATAAATGATGCTTTAAGACAGCAAGCACATGAATACCCACCAGGACCATCAAACTATTGGCAAGAAACTCATGGATTTCTTTCCAGAGATGCCCAACCTCTTTATCTGGAGTAAAAGGGTTAGGAATGTCGAACCATCCAAAATACGTTAATGGATGGCCCTTGTAACTATTCATAATCCATCCTGAGATAGGGATTAGTATCATAAGCAAATAAAAAGAATCATGAACTATCTTAGTCGCCCCTGAAAAACTCACGCCAGCCTCAAATCCATTTTGGAATTCATCGTTAAATCAAACTGGAATCTGACGAGATGCTCTTTAAAAAACTGCATCCCTTGTCCTAGCATGAGGGACAAATAAACAGGACTGATAATGCCGGCGAGGATAGCCCTCATTAGCCAGCGAATGTTGTACCCAGCGGCGCAAAGAACGGCGTGAATGGCATCACCAACTTCGCCCTTCAGCCAATTGCGATCCATTCGGTGATCGTTCTTGAGGTGACCGAACACGGGCTCAATGGATTGACGTCGTTTTAGCCAGCGACGCTGCTCCTTGGTCATCGATCGGTGTTTCCCGCGGTGGTGGATCGTAACTCCAGGATTCTGGTGATCGACACCTCGGTAGCCCAAATCAACGAAGACGTCCTTGGGTTCAGTCCCGACGTTTTCCAGAAAGATCCGTGTTTGTTCAAGCTGGGCCGCCAGCGTGTGGCCATCATAGGGATTGCCGGGGAAAGTGCGTGCACCAACGATTAACCCTTGCTTGTGAGTGATCGCTAGACTGGATTTCACCCCAAATTCGTAAGGCTTGCGCGCTTTGCCTTTGCTGATACATGAGACCTCGGGCGCATGAAAGGCATACAGCTTGTCCTTGTCTTTGGGTTTCTGCGTGCGGAGTCGCTCGGCACGTTGCATGACCACCGCCAGACGTTGAAGAGCCGAAGACTCTAACTGACCTTCAGGCAACTTTCGCTGGATCTCTCGCAACACAATGCCAAGAACCGTCCTCTGGCGTTTCACCGCCTTTCGCAACCGTTTGAACTGACGCGCATGGGCATAACCGCCAGCCTTTCTACGAAGCTGTTGGGCTTCCTTGGCGTAGGTCTGCTTCAGCATGACCCCAGCGGCCTTGGCCGATTTGACCACCTGATAGCGTGCGATCTCCAAAAGTCGGCTGTCCGTGGGATGGGCAATGGCCTTTTCCATCACCGTTGAGTCGATGATTACCTTCTCAAACTCAGCCGGTTTGACGGCATTGGATGACACCGCAGCCTCAATGGTGGCGATCAGAAGTTGCTCAACGCCTTCTTCGCCGATCATTTTGCGGAAGCGGCCGATGTGCGTCGGATCACAGGGCATGCGGGGTTCGTAATAGGTCTGACCACTGAAGAACTGCCATGGCACCGATTCCGCCCAGCGCGCACAAAGGGACTCGTCACTCTCATTGAAGGCATGCTTTAGATAAAGCAAAGAAAGCATCAGACGGGTGGGAAGCCGGGGGCGACCGCCACCCCGGACGCCAGCAACCTGGAGACTTGGACCAAAGAGATCATCCTGAGGAACAGATCGTGCGGATCGGAGATTGCGGACAATAAGCGGTTCAACTCGCGACTCCAGTTCATCCCAAGGAATCCGACCAGCAAGAACAACTAGCGGATGACGGGGATCAACCATTTCTTCGAGGGTTTGCCGATACAAATCCTGATTCTCCACGATCCAAAATCCCCCAGTTTTTGAATTCAAAACACCCCTTTTCCAAGGGATTTGATACCCACCATTTTAACATATCTTATTGTTTATAATGGGCTGTTAGGGTTTTTCAGGGGGGACTAATTAGGTTTGAG
>Ga0364917_1100_pt1 | contig 22209 bp, 18 predicted proteins | sample SorcelJu500001C5_2_FD_206978 | JGI IMG/M metagenome (GOLD analysis project Ga0364917, IMG submission 206978) | Enriched cells from Trout Bog Lake Hypolimnion, Wisconsin, USA - BchlTB.June20.5000.01.C5 | ecosystem: Environmental > Aquatic > Freshwater > Lake > Hypolimnion/Profundal zone | place...
AGACGCCATTCATCCCCTCCCTTCACTCTTGTTAATCGCAAGCAAGGAAGGCTTAGGAAGGAGTCTTCTGACGACTAAGATAAAAACATCCAGGTAATCGCCGCACCCCGGCGTAGCACCAAACAGAAAGGGTTGTCCGGACATTAGCTTATTCCCTTACACCTGTATTGTACAACACCAGATCTTGCAAAATCTACCCGCAGTAATAAGTTACCCTCCTCATTGTGATATACACCGGGACTGCGAACGGTGAAGCGCCTCCTCTGACCTAGCGGCTGACAACTTAAAAGCCCCTACGAAGTACGCACCCTCAAATTGTCCACCTATAAAGCTACCCTTTATTCAGCTAATACCGGACACGAACCCGGCAAGCGGGTTTTGCATTTAACGGGTCATTTGGCCAATCATGCTTCGGGTAGCGCCCCATCAGCTCTTTACGTACCTCAAAATAGGTACTGCGCCAAAAACTTGCTAAATCCTGAGTTACCTGAACAGGACGATGCGCTGGTGACAACAGCTGCAAAGTCAGCCTAATCTCTCCCCTGGCAATACACGGCGTTTCGGTCAGTCCAAACATCTCCTGTAGCCGAACAGCAATAACCGGTGCTGCTGGGTCACCGTAGTTAATTGGAACACGCTGCCCGCTAGGTACAAGAATATGAGTTGGCGCATACTCCTCTATTTGCTGTCGTTGCTCCCATGTCAGCCTAGACAAAAGCACTCTGGTAAGGTCAATCTTCTGCAACTCGTCACGGCTGGTTATTCCGTACAGAAAGGGTGCCAACCACTCATTGCACGTTTGACTCAAAGCCTCATTTGACATATCTGGCCAACCCAAGGCCGTATAATGCATAAACTGAAGCCGCTCCACTAGCTGGGTAGCACTCTTTGTCCAGGGTAACAACGCCAGGCCTTCCTCGCGGATTCCTTGCAATAATGCCTGCAATATTTCAGACGGATCAAGATTGGTAGCCGGACATTCTTTAAGCAACAAGGCACCCAACCGTTTCTGCCGCCGCCCTCTTACTGCCTGACAATCAGTATCCCAGGCAACCCTAACAGCCTCCTGAATCTCATCACCAAAATTACTCTCTAAATCTTCAGGCTCAACGGGTACAGCCAAAAAGATACGGCTTTCTATTCCCTGGTCATCCAGCTCTACGGCTACTAAATAGGGTGCTACCGCTAGGGATTGATTGCTATTAAAGGATGCACCCCGACCGCTGCTCAGGAGAAATCGTCCATCAGCCCTACGTTGAGCAATACGATCTGGATAAGCAAATGCCAACAAAATTCCACAGTCCTCGATATCTGTACTGCCTGACGCCGGAATCTTAAACTCCCGCTGCCAATGACGTATTTCAATAGCTATCCTCCTTAGAACCGCCCTGCTTCCAGCAGTCTCTACCAAACCATCACCAGAGCCTCTCAGGCTGCCAGCTTGACGCATTGCAGCGAGGAGCTGCCGTAAATCGGAGTCAGTTTGTCTGGTTATTCGTTGCAGCTCCTCCATCTGACTGATAAGTGCCGCCAGTTCGCAGGCCAAACCACCCAGGCCCAAGGGAACGGCGCGAAGAATCATATGCCCAAGTCGAGGATGTAAACCAGCTTCTACCATCTGTTTCCCGTGCAGTGTGATTGTTCCATCACTAGACAACGCACCCATTTGCACGAGCAACACGCGGGCTTGATTACAAGCTGCTAGCGGCGGTTGGTCAAGCCAATGCAAATCTTGTGGATGAACAATCCCCCAGGCGGCTAATTCAAGCATCAACCAGGCTAGATCGGCTTCGCAGATTTCAGGAATATTCTTGAGGGCCAACCGCAGGTCGGCTTGTTTTGACCAAAGTCGATAACAAACTCCTGGCCCAAGACGACCCGCACGGCCTCGCCGCTGATCTGCCGACAGCCGGGACACCTGAACGGTTTCCAGGCGTGTCATCCCGGTTCGGGGTGAAAAGCGTGGAATACGCATCAGACCACAGTCGATGACTACTTGGATTCCTTCAATGGTAATGCTCGTTTCGGCAATGGCTGTAGCCAGCACGACTTTACGTTGTCCTGGAGGACTCGGCAACATTGCGGCATCTTGAAGATTTTTGTCAAGACCACTGAAAAGCGGTGCGATATGCACCAAACTTCCCACCCCTGCCCGGCTAAGCAGATCCTTTACCCTTCGGATTTCACCGGCACCTGGCAAAAACGCCAGAATATCTCCCTGATGATTATTAAGCGCTGCCAAAACCGCGTTACAAACCAAACTTTCGATGCGTCCCTCAGGGGCCCGATCCAAATAGCGAGTCTCAACCGGATGCAACCGGCCTTCAGATACAAGTATCGGAACCTCTCCCATCATCTTGGCAACCGGCTCAGCATCCAGAGTCGCTGACATAACCAACAATCTAAGGTCAGGCCGCAGTATACTCTGAGACTCTAGACAAAGTGCCAACCCAAGATCAGCATGTATACTGCGCTCATGGAATTCATCAAAGATAACCATTCCTACGCCGCTTAGTGCCGCGTCCGACTGGAGCATACGGGTAAGTATCCCTTCGGTAATTACCTCGATCCGGGTTCTCGGCCCCACACGGGCCTCCAACTTGATCCGATACCCTACCGTCTCGCCAACCCGCTCGCCAAGAGACGCTGCCATGTAGCAAGCCGCTGCCCTAGTTGCCAGCCGTCGAGGCTCCAACACCAGTATGCGTTGACCTGCCAACCAGGCTTCTTCCAAAAGCGCAAGCGGCACCCGCGTTGTCTTACCGGCACCCGGCGGTGCCACAAGCACAGCTGCGGCATAACGATGAAGGCTATCTTTTAATCGGGTTAGTATGGCTTCAATTGGCAGCATCTTCCTGTCACCCCTATCGCTTGGCAAGAAAGGACTTGGCCGCCGCCAAGTCCTTTAACTCACGTCAAATATATTATTTCATGCTAAGTCTTCAGACAATTTTTTCACCGTGGTATTGTTCCCCGTCTGCATCTGGCAGTATCCCATACCGTATTGTCCAAAGAGTCTTATATTTGACCGCTTGGGAATGAATCTGCGCCATTTCATCTGAATTTGAACGAATAACCTTACCAGGTACTCCCACCACCAAGGAATGCGGCGGGATAATCTCTCTCTCCCGCACCACTGCTCCGGCAGCAACAATACTTCCTTTGCCGATTACAGCTCCATTCAAGATGACAGCCCCCATTCCTATCAAGCAATGCTCCTCAATGGTACAAGCATGAATAACGCAATTATGTCCAATAGTCACAAAATCGCCGATAATCGTCGCATACTTGTCAGCAACATGAATGACACTATTGTCTTGAACATTGCTGTAACAGCCAATTTCTATACAGTTAACATCACCACGAATAACCGAATTATACCAAATGCTACTATACTCCTTCATTGTTACCTTGCCGATGACTTTGGCCCCATCAGCAATAAAACTTTTCTCGTCCCGTATAGGCCAAGCTCCTTCAAATTCATAAACCACAGCCATCCCTCCACCCTCCTATTAGCTCCTGCATGATACCATAGCGTCGCAGAGATATATCCCCTTAATCGGATTACCTTTTATCTATTCTTTTATTATTCTCTATAGAATTCCTGCCAAAATAGCAACTGAAAGACCGCTCCTTGTGTACTCTAGCGCATTAGCCCTACCTCTAAAGCGGGTTACTTTAAAACCACTCGGTCTGAATGCGTATAGATATTAAACCGATTCTCTCGGGCAAAGCCAATAACCGTTATCCCCAACTCATCTGCAAGACCAAGGGCAAGCCTTGTCGGCGCCGAGCGGGCAATAATCACGGCTATGTTCATTTTACTGACTTTAAGCACAATTTCCGAAGATACTCTCCCAGAAAACACAATGATCTTATCTGCAATCGGAATAGAGTTAACCAAACAATAACCGTACAATTTATCAAGAACATTATGCCGTCCAATATCCTGACTATGATATATGAAGCGGCCACCCTCACCTAAGGCGCCTCCGTGCACCCCCCCAGTTAAACGAAAGAGTTCAGAAATTGCATCAAAGGCCCGAACATAATCTTGAACGTCGTTGGTAGAAAGTTTCAGACTTGTCTTTACCTGGTTCGTAACCCGGGCATCGTTAGCAAAATAGAATCCCACGCGCCCTTTTCCACAGCAAGCAGTCAAACACCGCTTAAATGGTAATTTTTCATCTTGCAGTTTCACAACTGTCGTTTCAACCCAAACTAACCCAGAATCTAGGTCGATTTTTAATTGACTGACTTCCTCAAGACTGTCGACCATCCCTTCAGATATTAAAAAACCCATAACCAAATATTGTTCGTCTCCCGGCGAACAAAGTATCGTCACCACTTCCTTGCCGTTCAGGTAAATGGTGAGCGGCATCTCGTCCACAACCACATCTTGGGTGGTTTCTATTTTATCTTCCACAATTTTAATCACCGTCTGTAGGCAAGTACCTTCCAGAAGCTTATTCACGACTGTCACCTCAAATTTCAACATGAAACATTAAATCCAGTCATCGTCTCAGTAGTTCACTTGAAGACAAGCGCCTGAACCCTTTTTCAGGGAATCAGGCGCTACCGTTAAACCCGCTGACAATATAATGATTATGGCTTTTTACAACAACAGCCGAGCGCCCCAAAAAAGCGACTCGGCTATTGAACTTATTCTGGTCTACTTACCAGTAATTTTTTTCAGTACCTCATCGGTAATATCAAAGCCGCCATAAACAGCGACACCCTTATCGACAACGATGGTTAATCCTTTGGCATCTGCTACTTCTTTGACCACAGCAATAATCTTATCGGAAATAGCCTTCAATAGTTCCTGTTCTTGATTTTGCAGATTCTGTTGAAGTTGTTGATAATAGGCTTTCTTATCTTGATCATTCATGGTTGCGGATTTAGTCTCAAAATCGGTTTTCGCAGTAGCAATTGCGGCTTGCATGGTGGTCTGGGCTGCTGCAGTATCAGGATGCTGCGATAATAGCAGTTGGAAATTTACAACCCCAACCGTTGAAGTCCCAGTTGCAGCATAAACCTGATTAACAGGCAATATAACCAGACTGACCAATCCGATCAACATAAACATGACTGCCAGTGACGCGACCTTTTCTTTACTTTTTTTCATTGTAATCATTTGTTAACTCCTTTTTTTGTCTTATAGGCAAACCAGATCGACCCCTATGAGTCAGGGCTTTAACTGTACCTCATGGCTGCTCATTCCATTCCTAATAGAATAGTATGTTTACCACTTAGTGCACCTTTCCTGCAAGACATCTATATTTTAATATCGTTAATATTCGCGTCGAATTACAAATAACCTGCCAACAACAACTATTCCCAGTAAAAAACATCTACCTTTTACACTACTCATTCGATTCCCGTGACCGCTCAATCAAGGCGGAATTAATCAGCCAACTAAATAATTTCAACATTGTCTGAACCCGGCAAATCATCATTTCCGGATGCCACTGAACACCCAGAATAGATTTTTCCCTATTTTCGATCCCTTCAATTACTCCATCCCTTGTCCTCGCATTAACAGTAAATCCAGGAGCAACCGTTCGTATCGCCTGATGATGGTAACTGTTGGTTCTTACTTGTTGCTGAACAAATATGCTGTACAGAATGGTACCACCCTCAACCTCAACACTGTGTCCCTGCACATGTTTTTTGCTATTTTGATAGTGCTGCAACAACGGCCTAATTTGGGGGGATAACTCCTGTTCTAACGTCCCGCCAAACGCTACATTGATCACCTGTGCACCGCGGCATATTCCCAAAACAGGTTTCCCCTGTTCACTGGCCAACTGTACCGCCATCAGTTCATACCGATCACGTTCTGGAAAAACCGCTCCTAACGCCGGCAACGGCTCTTCACCATATAAAGTAGGATCAATATCATCTCCTCCGATCAAAAGCAGTCCGTTCACGGCCTTAAGCTGGCAACGAACGTCATCTACATTATCGGTTACCGGTAAAATTAACGGAGTGCCGCCTGCCATTAAAACGGCATCAATATAATCGCGGTTGACAAAGCACCGCTCACTACCCGCACGCAATCCATCACCGCTAACCATTATACTTGCCAAAATACCAATTAGCGGTACCATGTTAACTTCCTCCCTTGTTAGAACAAATCGATTTTACACCATCACTATAAGACTATTCGACCCAACTACCGGGGCTATTTGCTCTCGCTATTTTTCAGCCAACTACTCCAAGACGTTCCGATTCCGTCAGTTGTTGTAACGCTAGCATGGTAAGAATGCGCTGATGTATCTTCCCCGCGAACCTGAACATTTACATATACCGAAACTTTGTTCTCGGCAAGACGAACAGCCAAAACATCTATTTTCCCAGTCCATTTCCATACAGTAACCACACGAACTTCAGACCGGCTTACAATATCCCCAAAAGCAGTGTGATTTAGCTTATCCATCTGATAGCTTACTTCCTGGTCAACCTGATGCCAGAACAATTCTTTCGCACCGAAAAGAAAAGCTGCAAACAATAGCATTGTCAAAAGAATGCCTATCAGCAACAACTTACCCACTTTATTTAAAATCTCTTGTTCAATATCAACTTTTTCCATAATTAATTCCTATTCTATTCGCTCCTCTTTTATTTTCATTATAACAGCTTTGTTGATTAATATTCCAGGTAAAAACAAGTCAACATTAGATTACTTTGTAAACAACATTTTTAATTTTAGGAAATCTTGCGCATGATTTACATCTCGCCACCACTATTTACAGGCACAAACGTCATCTACCATTAATATACTGTTGGCAAACCGTATCCATGAGAAATTAAAGGAGTGTCATACCGCATGAACGATGACCTAGTCAGACAAGTCACGGAAGAAATTATTAAATCTGCAGAGTTTCAAGCACTTAAACTTGCAAAACAGAACCTGGAGACCACCCGCTATGCTAAAGAGTCTTTGGAGGCTTTTTATCGGGATAACGATGCTGCTTGTCAACAGCCCCAAGATGTTACCGATCAGGATATGATCGAATTGAAAAACCGCTTTGAACTGATGATGCAGAATCCGGTAATCGCAGCCTACCTCAAAGCAGGACACCATCTTGAATGCCTGATCACGCAGTTTTTTAAAGCTGTTGATCGACGAATTGACGAGGCACTAAAATAAAAAGATGCCTAAAAGATTCATTAGGATCCAGAACCAGTCATTTCGCTATTGTCTGATCAACTCACCTCATAGGCGCAGGAAGCCCCCATCTTTAGATTGAGGGTAAAAATGTGCCTATTCTTTTATTTTCCCCGTCCGCGCTACCTTTGCTGCAAGCTACTGTTATCCCTTGCGTGAGTTGTCTATTTCACTTAAAATGCCGGTCTACTTTAGAACTATGGATTACACATAGGAAGCTCCAGTAAACATCAAAACTTTACTTTCCATGCACTGCCAATCAGGTCGATGTTCCTGGAATCCCGTTGCAAATAGTGCTAAACTGTTACTGTAATCTGCCAAAGGTTTCGTTCTTTTGGCAACTTAAGTTACGTAAAATTTCGGGAGGGAATTAGAGGCGGAATGAGACAGAAAGTTTTTATCAGTCATTATATGCCTGACATAGGTCTGGAAATGATCAGACAGCACTTTGAAGTTGATTATTGGTGCGGCTCAGCACTTTCCAAAACCGAATTTATCGCGCGGGCTAAAGATGCCACTGCTCTGGTAATATTCATGACTGACTTCATCGATGCCGAAATCATTGAGAACTGTTCTAAACTTAAGGTTATTTCTAGTTTTGGGAAAGGCTACGACAATATCGATGTGGCAGCATGCACGCGACAAGGCATTTTAGTGACAAACAATCCTGACGATTTGACAGCCTCAACAGCTGACCTGGCTATCGCACTCTTGCTAGCATTGTGCCGCAATGTCGTATCTTCTGATGCCTATATACGAACAGGAAAATTTGGCGGTTGGCATCCCTTTCATTTTCTAGGCTCAGACTTTCATGGCAAAACGCTGGGACTAATCGGCTTTGGCGCTATTGGCCAAGCTATTGCCCGACGAGCCAAGGGATTTGATGTCAACTTGTATTATTATGACGTTGAGCGGAAGCCTGAGGCCGAACACATACTAGCCGTACAATATGCCCCGCTGGCTAAGTTACTAGCAAACAGCAATTTTGTCATTATCGCCGTAAATCTTTGTGAAAACACTCGACATCTTCTTAGCTCTAAGGAAATTGCCAGCTTACGACCTGGCAGTTACCTAATCAATATTAGCCGGGGATCAACAGTAGACGAAGCTGCTGTTGCTGAAGCCCTACTTTCAGGTCACCTGCGCGGTTATGCAGCTGATGTGTTTGAATTCGAGGATCAAGTAATCAAACAGCGTCCGGACTACATCAACGAAAAGTTATTACATTGTACTGGACAAACGGTTTTTACACCCCACATAGGAACCGGAACAGTTGACGCCAGACAGCAATTATCTGTGTCAACCGCCAAGCAACTAATTTGTGCACTAAAAGGAGAAAAGCCAACTGGTGCCATCAATTATACAGCTCTTATGAAAAACACAAGTAATGCTAGTCCCTTTTTCCCTGTTACGTGAATAAGAAGCAACAGTAGGTCAACGTTTAGCCCCGGCGCCTAGCATTTTACATCTACTCTTTAGGATTATTACTATCGCACTCTCATCGAGTTACCTGGTCGTTACGGTTACAATTACTTTAAACCGCTTAACAATTGAATCTTCGCCCTCCCAAGAGCGCCAAAGCTTTAAGGAAAGCGGGCAACGTCCCGGTTTGAGCGATTTAAAGTTGAATGCAACTATTCCTCCAGCTCCCATTATCATATTATTTTTTGCGAAATAATTACTTGAAATCATTTGAAGACAGCTACTATTATTATCTTCTACCTCCCACATATAGCCTGTTGACGGGTTTTCCTCTAAAACCACCCTTAGAGTTGAATTCATGGACAATATGATTTCTTTGCCATTATCGGCTTTATCAACATTAATATATGTCATAAATCGGCCTCCAATTTGACCATTTTTTTAGCAGTAGGCCTTTTTCTTGAACTGCTCAAAATTTTTACCTTTAAAGATTCTTGCCTATTAATAAGATATTAACCATTTGCTGTATTTTGTGCGCCATCTTAACTACTTCGAACCCAAATTTCACTAGTGGCTTTTTTGATGTAGCCAAGGTCCTTCGCATTGCAAAAAGAAACGGGTTAATTCGTATTTTATGTTGCTCAAAGATGGGCACTTTTCAAGGATGTGACATAAGATGTATTAATCCGAATAATGGAGGGATTATGATGATATATCGGTGCCCATATTGTGGTGGTTGGCGTCGAGCCCATTTCGGTTACGGTGGCTATGGCGGCTATGGCGGCTATGGTGGATATGGCGGCTACGGTGGTTACGGCGCATTAGGCCTTGGCTTAGGATTAGGTTACTTAATGGGCGGTGCTACTGGTTATAGTCCTTTTTAACGCGATCAGTTGAAAGTCGGCTGTTTAATTTGTGTCACTTCGTAAATAATTAGGTGACTCAGCTAAAAGCGGGTTATGCGAAGTTTATGCATAGCCCGTTTTTGCAGCATTGATTCTCGCTATCGTGTGACACCATCGGTCTTTTATTCGTCATAAGACACACTTCTTAAGAACATTTATTTACTTACATATACTTTGACTTAATATCTACAACTCCAGACACTCTCTTCATTTATAATTTGAATTACTATCCTCACACAGGTAATGTATGCAAAAGAAAGGTGTGATCTAATGTTCCTTCCTAACAAGAAGGCATCAAGTAGTCGAAGACTTTGGCCAAACCGATTGTGGCTTTTAAATAAGCTCATTGGCAAGCCACTCGCATCCTTTAAAAGCGATGGTCAAAAGATTGGCTGCTGGACAGGATTGCCTATCTTGGGTCTGGACGGTTTATCTTCGGCAGCGTACGGACCAGAGGCCGCATTGGTCATGCTTCTGCCCTTAAGCGGCCTTGGACTGAATTATATTGGCCCCATAATCCTCGTTATTCTTGCTGTATTGACAATCGTCTATTTTTCCTATCTGCAAACAATATCGGCTTACCCGAACGGTGGCGGTTCCTATACAGTCGCAAAGGAAAATCTCGGCGAAAATGCCGGTCTCTTGGCTGCTTCCGCCCTGATGCTTGACTACGTTCTTAACGTCGCAGTCGGCATTTCGGCAGGCGTCGGCGCTCTTATTTCAGCAGTACCCTCACTTATGCCTTATACACTATCTCTTTGTTTGATTGTGTTAACATTGATTACACTTATTAACCTGCGCGGCGTACGCGATACCGGCTTCGTCTTTTCCGCCCCAACTTACCTGTTTATTGTTACATTGTTAGCGGCCATTGGCCTGGGCATATTTAAGGCAGCTATAAGTGACGGTCACCCCGAGCCCATAATTATACCGCCAGCATTACCTGCTCCCGCCATAGGAATAGCCAGCTTATGGTTATTACTGCGTGCTTTTGCCAGCGGATGCACTGCTATGACTGGTGTAGAAGCGGTCAGTAATGCCGTCGGCGCCTTTGCCCCTCCGACGATCAAGAATGCCAAGCTTACCTTAACTGGGATTGTGGCTATTTTGGCCATGTTACTAGGCGGCGTGGCCTATCTTGTCCAAGTTTATCACGTCGGCGCAATGGATGAAACACACGGTGGATATCAGACCGTTCTTTCACAGTTGGTTGCAGCAATCACGGGCCGAGGCATTTTCTACTACGTTACGCTGAGTAGCATTATCGTTGTGCTAGCCCTTTCGGCTAACACAAGTTTTGCGGGCTTTCCGCGCCTTGCCCGGTTACTGGCAACCGACAATTATTTTCCGCATGCCTTTGCCCTTCGTGGCCGAAGACTTGTTTACACCATGGGCGTACTGTTTTTAGCATCTGTTGCGGGCTTATTGCTTATTATGTTTCAAGGTATTACCGATGCGCTTATTCCACTGTTCGCAGTAGGTGCTTTTTTGGCTTTCACCATGTCACAGTCTGGCATGGTTATTCATTGGCACCGTGCCGGCGGAAAACATGCACTTACCTCATTAATTATCAACGGGGTCGGCGCTATTGCCACTGGCTGTGCTGTTATGATTATGCTGGTAGCAAAGTTTACTGAAGGCGCATGGATTACAGTATTACTTGTTCCAGCGCTCGTGTTACTGTTAAAGTTTATCAAGCACCATTATGATTTTGTAGCCCTAGAAACCAGAAGCCCCCTCTCCTTAAACCTTTCACATATGAACCAGCCAATTGTCGTTATACCCATCGATAGGTGGAGTATTCCAAATGAAAATGGGTTACATTTCGCTCTGCAGCTCTCGACGGACGTAATAGCTGTCCATGTCCTAATTGATGAGGATAAGTGCGCTGATTTGCAAAAGGCTTGGCGAGAATATGTCATCCGCCCTGTGAATCAAGTCCGGCTGCATGAACCGGAACTTGTTGTCCTATCGTCACCATATCGATTATTTCAGAGGCCTTTTCTGGAATATGTTCTGAAACTGGAGCAGGAGAACCCCAGACGCATTATAGCCGTTGTTGTGCCCGAATTGGTTGAATCCCAGTGGTATCAATACTTATTACATAACCATCGTGCAGCAGCTTTAAAAGATATTTTACTGCGTGAAGGCGACCGGCGCATTGTCGTCATCAATGTACCTTGGTATCTTGGGGCTTAAGACTATGAACAGCTTCAAACAAAAAGAACACCCTCAAACGTATCGTCAAAGAATGCTCCATCGCGTCTTTTCATTATATGCCCCGTCGGCGCTAACGGGATTACCATTGAATCATAAGCTTGCCGAGAAAAACAATAATTAGCGGAAGGCCAAAAAAAATATGAAAGTTCCGCTATGTATTAACCTGCTTGTCGCGTTTGGCAAAGAGGTTTCGATTTTCATCCCTAGGTGAGTGGCGGCGATCAGCCACCCTGCAAATTCATCATTTTAAGGATTTGAAATGCGGCAACCGATATAGCTCACTTTGTCTGTTCCTTGCTTCACTGCAAACCGCAAGATGTAATGCTGGTTGGGTGCCTCAGCAAGAAAGTATTCATACAATTCATAGTCACCGAAGGTGGCCTTAGTTGCATTTTTTCCATATTTCTTCATTACCTGGTTGAGAGGATCTCCAGGATGAATTCCCCGTTGCGTGGTGCCTGATACAAGAGACTGACCCGGAAGCCACTCATCAGTAATGATGTTAATGCTCTTATGTCTCGAATCGACGATTACATCTATATTATCATAATGGTAGGAAATACCGTTGTTGTTGTGAGCCATGGATATCGGCTCGCCTAACTTTTGCACAACCGATACAGCTGAATCACCAATACGTATACCATTTATTACGAAGTCCTCGGCGGTAAGAGCTTCTAATTCCACATCAATTGTCAGAGGCCCTCTGCTTTGAATTGCTTTCCAGAGGGAGCTGTCAACATCAATAATATCCATCAGATCAGAATAAGGTACGCTGTACCCGCTTATTGGTCCAACCACGAAACTCGGGATAGTATACACCCTAATTCCATCAACCAATAGCAGGAAGCTGCCATCCGCTGGCCAGGAACGCGCAAACTCTCTTTCATATTCCCAATCATCATACGTCCAATTAGCCCACTGGCCATTGTTTCTCAGTCTGTAACCAGCCTCATTTAGACGGCATAGTTCTTTGATCCGGCTATTGTAGTCAACATCAACTTTGAAAACATCCCTCAATGAATAAACTTTTCCGGTATTTAGATCAATGTGAATCCCGTTATCGATCTTATTGGGGTGGGCTGCTCCCTTTGTATAGCTATAAGCCGTGAGATGAATGCCCAGCAGATTGCCGTTGTAGAAGGAAACCTCAAAGTCACCCGACAGGGAGCTATCCGGCGTCGGGTTTCTTTGGGAGAGTACATACTGCTTAAGGGTTTCGTTTATTACGGTTTGCAAATCAGAATTTACCATCCCACTGATTTGTGGAATGTATATGTCATCTTTGCCTTCTGAATATAGGATCTTGGTAATTTTAATATCTGAGTATTAAGTTGTTTCAGCAATTAGCGGATTATTCAAACTGGAAAATATTGCGTCCTTTATTTACGGCCATCCGCAGCATTAGTTGATAGTTTCATCTGAGCTTTTCAAGTGATTGCGGAGTAAAATTAATACTCAGATTTTAATATTCCTTGGTGCTTGTATGGTCGCGGCGATACCATTGGAAACCTCAAGCATGAAAAAGCTCGCTATAAGTAATAGGACCACAATTAATCTAATTGTTTTTAACACGCGTATAGCAGCCCCCCGTCTGTTTAAGTCACTGCCGTAGTGACACAACTATATTCTAGATTTCCTCATTTGTTATTAACTTTCCTGTATCCCTAAAAAAAACGTGATCCATACAGACCGCTTGATATATCACGCTGCCCGTTACTTTCATCTATTAACTAAGTAGATAAATGTCAAAAGGGACACTTAAAGTGTCCCTTTCACAACATGCCTGGCAAAAGAAATGAATTCACATAGTGGAGGCGAGGGCGCTCCAGTAAATCCTCTTTTGTTTGCACCCGTTTAAGATTTGCGCATTTCAGCAATATCCGGACACCTTATCGAGCCAGCAAATGAGGTGTAATTATCTGAAAAAACCTTTAAGGCAATTTCGCTGATTTTCTCTCACCTTTTATAGGTCTATACCTCAAAGTTTTATTTCGGCCATAATCGCCACTGCCTCATCTTCCCGTCATATCTCTTATTCACTAGCTTTAGCTCTATCGCAACGCTTGTCTGAAATAAATAATGCCATTAGGCCTCCCAGAAAGCACATTATTGCAATCATATGAAATACATCCTGAAATGACATAATAGTAGCTTGCCGAGATACCATGGCACCTAAAAGCCCCTTGAACATCTGATACTCCTGCGGCAAGAGAACTTGGTTTGAACCTGTCATCCAGACATGAGTGGCAGTAGCTATCATTGAGCTATCCATTCCTTGATTCCCCCACAAAGAGCGAAACATGGCAAATACCTCCTGGGGAGCATGAGTAGCCGTATTTATATATTCTGCTAGCACGGTAGTATGATATATCTCGCGCCGCGTTAACACGATTTCTGCAAGAACTACACCGATGCTACCGCCAATAATTTTCCCGGCGTTAAAAATACCTGAGCCCACACCGACTTTATCCTTAGGCAACGAAGAAATAGCACAGTTAGTGAGCGGTGACATCGTTAGGCCAAGTCCCACCCCAAATACAACCAAGCGCTCATAGAAGTCATGGATAGAATAGTCGGGGTTAATCGTATCAAGCCAGTACAAAGCACAAGCTATTATCGTGATTCCTGCAAATGCAGGCAATCGGGAGCCAAAGCGGTCGGCCAGACGTCCGCCAATCGGCGAAACAACCACCATTGTGGCCGTCAACGGCAGCATTACCAGCCCGGCAGTTGTGGAACTATAATCAAGTACCAACTTGAGGAAGAATGGAAGTAAAAACATGCCACCGTAAAAGGCAACAAACGAGATAAAGCCGACCACAGTCGCTACCGAGAAGTTGATGCTACGAAATAACCTCACATCAATCATCGGGTAATCTACCCCCCACAGCTCAACAGCTACAAACAAAACAATTGTCGCGAATGTAAGGTAAAACAACGAAAGAATATACAACGACCCCCAACCTTCCTTCTGACCTTGGTTAAGGGCAACAAGCATTGAGCTGATACTGGTGATCAAGAGAACTGCGCCAACGTAATCGATCCTAGCTAACGAATTACGATTTGACTCCGGCAACATAACTATCGCAAGAAAAATGCTGATAGCGCAAACAGGCCCAACGGAAAAGAAAACCGATCGCCAATCAAAATTTTGAATTAAATATCCCCCGGCTATTGGTCCCATCGCACTGCCGGCTGCAGCCATCGCACTCCATACTCCAAGCGCCTGACCCCGTTCATGAGCATCAAAAGTTTGGGCAACAATAGTCATCGCATTCGGCAATAACAATCCACCTCCTATCCCCTGGGCAATACGAAAAATGACCATCTCTGCTGAGCCGGTAGCCATACCGCATAAAAAAGACGCCACTGTAAATAGAATTAGGCCAATGATATAGACATTTTTCGCCCCAAACAAATCCCCCAGTTTGCCTGTTAACGGAAGAATTGAGCCATAAGGTAGCAAATAACCTAGCGACACCCACACAATCGAGTCCATATTAAAGTTTAGCGCTGCCATGATATTCGGAAGCGCAATATTAACACAGCTGCTCACATAGGCGCTCAGTACCGTTCCTAGGCACACAGTACATAAAACTGCATATTTCTTAAACAAATTTAACAACCTTCCATACTAATACTCATGCTGCTGCCAACCTACCTGCAATCATTAGAACGATAGGTGAACCCGAAACTGCACTTTATAAGGGCTTTTATTTTACAAACACAATCAATTATGGCGCATAATGCAATGCATAGCTGCTTACACTGCCAAACATCAACTCCTTTAAAGCGCCCAAACTCCATGTAAATTAAGCTTATAGCCAACAATAAATAACACTACTATCCTAGTAAATCCGACCTTAAAATAGCAATCTTCGCTTCCATCTGCTCGAGCCTCTCTTCCAAAACTAACTCCAATTCCGGAATACGAGTAATACCAAATTCGGCAATAGTATAAATTCGTTTACTTCGCGTATCAGGGTTATCCCATTCTCCAACCAAGTAGCTCTTTTCTTCTAATCGCCGCAATAAGGGATATAGGGCATTGGTATTCGGGGTAAACGAATTATTTGTACGCCGCTTTATTTCTTCTGCCAGTTTATTTCCGTGCGCGGGCCCTTGCTGCAATATTTTGAGAATGTATAACCCCAAGACCAGCCGTATGTAACTTAAGTAATCGTTATTCCTTACAGACAAGTTAATCCCTCACTTTATTGATTATTTGATTGTCTGATCATTATTAATATTAATAAGAATTCGAATTCTTGTCAATACACCTATATATACAAGAACCTCTACTTTTCTTAAAAACATGCACAAGGACTACCTTAAGATAGTCCTTGTGCATCGCCATTATTTTTGTAGTATGATGTTTAAGATATAATTCTAATTTCTGAGTGTAAAGTTTGCTCCGCAACTATTAAGCTGTCAATTCACGATACGTGATAGAGTTAGTCAAAATACAAGCATTCAAGAGTCTGTTAAATAACTGTCCTTGAAATTTCCTGCGATTAGTTCGAAAGCAAAATTCATTCAAGTAAAACTGAAGGTGTTTTGACCCTAAGCCGTGATAAGTACCGCCAATGAATGCCTTAGCATTGGAAATCATAGTATGAAGCCATTTTAGATGATCAGGATTATCTTTAACATCAAACAGCAAGGGTTGATGAACATAGTCTTCATCAGCTAATGCCCTATATGAACGATAAGCGTCGCTGCTAATTGTTGTTCCCGACTTGATAGACTGATGCGCGAACTCAACCAGTGTTTCCCCTTTAACATTAGGAATTACTTGCATTTTAACATGAAGCGGCGCTCCGTTAGAGGATAATGACATACCTACCAATACTGGAGTCTGCTCGGTTCCGCGACCCCGTTTACCGCCCTCAGTAGGGGCGCCGAAAAAGGCGTCATCAAGTTCCACCAAACCGGCTAGTTTATAGGTTGCATCCCGATCAGCCATGGCTTTGCGAATTTTGTGCAATAAGAGCCAAGCCGTGGGATAGGAGATTTCCAATTCGCGCGATATAAAAGCTGCTGAGACGCCGCGCTTGTCATGAGCTGCGAAGAAGATTGCCCAAAACCAGATTAGTAACGATGCATGACTCTTGTGCATAACAGTACCTGCTGTGACCGAAGCCTGATGTCTGCAGGCAACACACTGAAAGAGCTTTCGGTGTGCAAGAAAATAATATTGGTGATGCCCGCATTTAGGACAGCAAAACCCATCTGGCCATCGGAGCTGAAAGAGATGCTCGCGACAAGCGCCTTCATCGTGAAATCTGCTTTGGAACTGCAATAAGGTCATTGATTCTTGTGTTGCCATTTCATTCACCCCAAACGATTGATCGTATCTCTATAATACAAAACAATAGTTTGAGTGTAAATAGGTTGCGGAGCAAACTTTACACTCAAATTGCCAAAAAGTTTAAAGAGGAAGCCCGTGAATCCCTTGGCCAAAAATTCCTTAGATAACATGAAATTCGAAATCGCCTCGAACTTGGCATTGCAAATCCAGTCCGTTTTCATGGATGGGCTACTATAAACAGCGCTGACTGCGGTCGTGTCGGTGGCCACATGGTTCGCAAAATGATTGAACAATATGAAAGCGCTTTAAGCTAATTTCCCCATCCTTGTAGAGGCTATGCAAGCGTGTAGCTTCTTTTTATTACGAAATTAATATTCTCAACCGGCAACAACAAAGCAGTGCCGGGCTCGTTATTCGGCCATTATGTTTACACCACGCACAAGTGGCACTAACAACTTCTGCATTCACAACCGAATAAACCATCGTCCCTTTGGCAGTCCTTTGAGCAGCTAACTATGCTAGTGGTAAAATATGTAATTACACTACTAGCATAGTTATATAAATTACATATTTTGTTATTGCCCCACCCTCTAATTTTTTCTGCACTGGCGAATTCTTCAACGTACGAATTAAACATTTTCCTCTTCATGCTAGTCTTCTGCATTAGCTGATTGTTTCCTCATCACCAATTGACTTTGGGAGGCAAAATTGATACTTAGATTAATAGTAGATGGCTTGAGTACCATTCCTGCTTATTGCGTTTTAATGCTGACAACATTGGATCCGATTTTGGGAAAAACTATAATTTAGAATGAGTGTGGTCAACTTTTACTCTGCTGAAATCATTAGATCCCTGCTTTTTCGTTAAGAGGGGTCTAAAAACTTTCGGATAATTCGCTTAGAAAAAAACCGGCTGCATTGGTGGATTATTTAGTTTTTGAAATATATACAGACATTTATAAAGAAGCTCTCAATTTCTTCTTTTAGAAAAGGGAAGTTGAGAGCGTAACAATTAGTTTTCTCGAAACGCCGCTAAACACAATCCATGATGCACTGGAACATTGAATGCGCCTTCAATCATGGTATGTGCAATTCCACCGGCAATGTGATCGACTAGATTGTTTATTTGGTTGTCCTTCTGATTTGACTTTGGCTTGCGAAACCTTTGTCATTATATCAGAGGGAGACTTTAATATCATGTCTATCGGCACTTCCTCTTCCGTTCTCCCACGCATAGCGTTGGGCTTAATAGGGAGTTAGGAAATCGTGACCTTGTTCCTACCTGTATTTTTACTTAAATACAATAAATGATCTGCTCTTTTAACTAATGTTTCATCTGTGTCATCTATTACAGCCTGCGTAGCTCCAACCGAAACAGTGACCCTAATCTCGTTAGATCCCAACCGATACACCGATTGTTCAGTCAGTGCTCGAATTCGCTCCGCAATCTTCAAAAGGTCTTCTTGAAGATGAGTATTGATAATAGCCATAAACTCCTCTCCACCCCAGCGAAATGCAATTCCCTTGTTACAAACGCTATTTTTAATCGTTTTGGCCACCATCACGATAACTTTGTTGCCAATATCATGACCATATTGATCATTGACACGCTTAAAATAATCAATATCTGCAAATAGCACACCAAAAAAAGATCTTCCTAATTTGCGCATTTCATTAATTTTGGTTGATAACTCGATTTCAACATAACGCTTGTTTCCTAGCCCTGTCAAAGAATCAACCAATGCCATTTCCTTAAATTGAGCCAACTGCTCTAATAAATGTTCCTTTGGAGAATTATCACTAAAGATTTCTACGGCCCCAATTAACTCACATGTTGTGTCAAAGATTGGGGAAATACGAACTACAACCGGAATGCGGTGCCCGGTCTTGTGTTGAAGATACACTTCCGCTTCCCTCAGAATACCATCTTTTAAAGTCTTAGCCAGTGGGCATTCTTGACGACAAAGTAGCACGCCCTCACTATTAGTATGGTTTAGTATATTGTCATAGCAATTGCCTCCAACAACTTCACCAGACGAATATCCCGTTAACTTTTCTGCACTAAAGTTCCAATAGACTATTTTTCTATCCTTATCAACAACATATACACCATCATAAAGGTAATCCAAAATTGTTTTATCTAAATTTAAATCCATTATAACCTCCTCCCGACCTTATAGTTGTTATATATTATGTTAAGTTTAGTGTAATGGTTCTATCGTTAGAGTAAAACGAATGCAAGTCCTGCTATTTCTGTTCTTACCATCCTTTAACAGGTAGGAAACAAGTTTTCCCTTTTCATCTTGCTGCCCAATAAAAAAGGAGACGTCCACAATGGTGTCGTCTCACACTTGAGTTCTTTTCCTCCGTAATTTTTCAGCAGAATTCTACGAATAGTACTGTACGAACAGATGAATGGATGGGTATTACTCAAAAAAACGTCATATCTTTTCCTTTTTAAATTCTCTAACTTTCAAGCCTGACATATCGCCCAAATATGAAATACGCGAAAGATTTTTTAATTTTTTTATCCTTTTCTACTCAACTTTCGCAGTTTAGAAACAAGACTGCATATCGAAATTACGCCACATGAAAGCTAAATTAATTGATCCTTGACAATGGAAAAACACCGCCTTGTCTGATATAGTGAAGTTACGACGCAACACATTATCAAACAGAAGAGGTGTTCTTCCATATGACAATGATAACCCAGAAAGTGCTTAGAAATCAACTATCTACTGAAACAATCGCAGACCTTAAAGAACTTCGTATTTTACATCATCTAAGAGTAGCCGGAATCAAGAAACGTCTTGGTTTTTCCGTGGGCGACCTATTTTTACTCATTTTTTCGCTAGTTTTTCAGCATCGCAACTGGTTTCAATTATTGTCATCCTCTAAAGCGACTGATTTACCAGGCAAGGATGCAGTATATCGGTTTTTGAATCACCCGTGTTTTAATTGGCGTCGATTTCTGATTGGTTTATCATCCGATGCAATGCGGCGAGTTAAGTTACTAACTGCGTGTGGACGAATCAAGGTGCTCATTGTCGATGATTCAATGTTTGAACGCAACCGCAGCAAAAAAGTAGAACTACTTGCCCGGTTTCACGATCACGCTAATGATTGTTTTTATAAGGGATTTCGGATGCTTACACTCGGGTGGTCTGATGGACATACCTTTTTACCGGTCGATTTTGCATTGCTAAGTTCGGTAAAAACAAAACTGCAAGAGGCATCTGAGCAAATCGACAAACGAACCTGTGGTTGGCACCGCCGCAAAGAAGCTCTTCAGCCGATGCCTCTAATGGTAGAGAAATTGGTTAAACATTCTCTATCGGCAGGAGTTCAGGCAGATTATTTATTAATGGATAGCTGGTTTACTTACGCGCCGTTACTCACATCTATCACTCAGCTTGGTCTGCCAGTCATCGGCATGGTCAAGGCAACATCTCAGCGATATCAAGTGGGTAACCAAACTGTTGATCTAAAAAAACTATATTGTTTGGCGAAGTCTGTGACCGGTTCTTCCTCTAACGTACTGCGTAGTATTGTGACTTCCATGAACCCGGGCCTTCCCGTAAAAATTGTGTTTGTCCGGCATAAGCATAAGAAAAACAATTGGTTGGCAATTTTATCCACCGACATAACACTTAGCGAAACGGATATCATTCGCATTTATGGAATGCGCTGGGATATCGAGACTTTTTTCAAATGCGTCAAATCGCTTCTGCGATTGCAAAAAGAGTTCCAAGGGAGATCCTATGATATGCTTATCAGCCACACTACCATTGTATTCGCCAGGTATATTCTGCTGAGTTGGCAACACAGGCAAAGCACGGACGCTCGTTCCTTGGGCGAATTGTTCTTTGTCATGTGTGACGAGGTTGCCACAAAAGACTGGTCCGAAGCTTTTCTGCAGTTAATGCGCCTTTTAGATGACATTACTCATAAGACTTCAGCTACAGTTGGCAAATTCATTAAAAAGCAACTGGCCGATTGGTTTGCCGCTCTTCCCTGTTATATCAGGGTGCTATTGCCCCAAACCACCTGAGAAAGTTGAGTTTTCTATTAAGCCAGCAAGAAAAGAGAGAGAAAACTTGAGTACACGATTCCACTTTCAGTCTCTTTATTCTGTCGAGAAATTTTTCTCCCATTTCGATAGATGAACCTAGCACAGCGCTCTGGTGATCATACCGGTCTAACCTTCGAGTTCATAAAAGGTGACATCTAGCGGGTCCCGTTCCACCAACCTCTTGTAGTTGTACTGTGGATAACCCGCCATCACTGCACCGGTGATTTTTTTGCCTTCCGGAATATGAAACAACCGTAGCAGTGGGGAATTCTCATTGAAGGCACAGATTTCCAGTATCCCAGCCCAGCAAGACCCTAAACGATAGTTGGTGCGTACAGTTCCAGGTAGGCCAAGGAGAAGACGGAGTTTTCCCTGCCCCTCAAAAAATCGGCGTCAGTGATTGCCAGGATGAGATTGGGTGCGCCGCGCAAGATAACATCAACCCCTCGCTCATGATAAGCCTTTAAGTAATGGGCAAACCGCTGGCGTAGCGAGTCATCACTCTCTAATCGTTCAATCACCGTCTCAACAGCCTTATCCAGTGTCTTTCTGTCATCGACAATCACATACGATACGCCTTGTGTATTACTGCCCGTGGGAGCAAAACGAGCCACTTCCACTAGCTTCAGCAGCTCCGCCCGCGGTACTGACTTCTTTAAATAACTGCGGATCGAACGACGGGAACGAAGAAAGCACTGAGCTTCGTCTGCACTAAGTCTGGGAAATTGGGTCAGGTCTAACTGGTGGGTTAGTGGCGTTTTCATATAATCGATAGCCTCATGAGGACATATAGCAACACAATGACCGCATTCAAGACAAACCTCTGGCAACACTGCCTCCGGGCCTGCTTTCCCCATACTCAGAACAAAAGTCGGGCATTCGTTGATACAAGCTCCGCATTTAGTACACTTTTCCTGATCCACACTTATCAGATCCATTATTATACACCTCGTTTTATTTTTGATTGAAGACACAGTTCGTGCCCCCTTGACGAAAGCATTGATTACACGACACGCATTTCGCAGGTTTACGATTTTCGTTTTGCCACCTGTTGATCAGATCGCTCTCGCAGATCAACGGCCGGCAAAGGGCAAAGTATTCAATT
>Ga0364917_1096_pt2 | contig 20934 bp, 11 predicted proteins | sample SorcelJu500001C5_2_FD_206978 | JGI IMG/M metagenome (GOLD analysis project Ga0364917, IMG submission 206978) | Enriched cells from Trout Bog Lake Hypolimnion, Wisconsin, USA - BchlTB.June20.5000.01.C5 | ecosystem: Environmental > Aquatic > Freshwater > Lake > Hypolimnion/Profundal zone | place...
GAAGAGTTGGAGAAGAAACACATAAGAGACGAGGAGGTGGATATTAAAGAGTTTGAGGAGTCCGTATCCCGTTACTTGCCACTGGCAACAAAGCGTGCCGAAAAACTGATAAACGACCTCAACGAAAAGCTCAATATCAGGATACCTATTTCCTACCTCACCATAGAGAACAGCACTACTTTTCATGTGGTTATGTTAGTAGCTCAGGAAGATTATCTGGCACCTGAAATGCAGAAGGCTCGGCTGTTGGTGGAAAAAGACAAATCGCAGGACAGGGAGTTCGACATGCACTATGTGTTTACTGTTGGTACAGAGTATATGCAGCGCAGCAGCATAATACCCAATAGCTACAAGTTGAAACACATTCCTGACTTTGAACGCAACATGCAGATAGAGCTTGTTTACCTGTCACAGCTGTCTAAAGCTATATAATAGCTATACCTTATTTTTAGATGGTTTCTTTGACGTATTATGCGCCGGTAAACGGTTATTAAAAATATAAATCAAGTATTACCGCTGAAAATCGCTATCTTTGGTATCCACCCACTTAAATACGGAACAGATGGATATAGAACAAAGTGACTTAATGGCGCAGCTTCAGGGTACCTGGAAACAGAACAATGATGACCAGAGTTTTGAGATCAATGGTACCGAGCTACTGGTGACGGCAAATGGTAAAACCGTTAAAACTTCATTTGAACTGATACGTAATCTGCAGCTCCGCAACTGGCAGATCAAAGTAACCAAGCCTATGGCATGGCTGCGTACGTTCATCGTACAGATCACAGAAGATTCTTTTGTTATCTACGATTTCGACCTTAAAGTAAATATGGCTATGGGCGCACGCTCTAAGCTGCTCAACCCCACCCGTACTTATAAGTATACGAGGGTAGGCGTACCTGCGGAAATAGAAGTAGTTTAATTATTGCTCCTGAATTATATTATAGCCTGTGCAGTATTTCTGCACAGGCTATTTCGTTTATATGTCCAGTATTTTATCAGGCAGCTTCGGATGATTTATTTCGCTCAACAAACAGATCATGATATACCTGCACCCGCATCCAGTAGTCTGCAGGTATATCTAACAGCTGTTCCAGTTTAATAGCAGTTGCCGCACTCACATGTCGTCTGCCATGCAGCAATTCGCTAAGGTGGCCGGGCTTAATACCCAACTGTGCTGCAAATACAGACTTTTTAATATTCCGGGCATCCAACTCCATCATTATTATTTCACCGGGATGTAATAACACATCTGTGAGGATTCGTTTCCCATTTTTATTTAGACATACATACATCTATGTTTATGCTTTATTATTGCAAATGTAAGAACGCAATCAGTAAAAATAAACCACCACATTATGAAATACAGACTCCTCCTCTTATCCCTCCTCCTCATTGCCTGCAATGACAAAAAAGCCCGGCTCAAACAACTGATCACATCAGATGCCATGAAAACAGGACTGTACCAGGAGGAGATCAACAAACGCGCGGAATATATAAGCCGCATACCTCAGGATAATGCTGGTAGGGAAAAGTATAATTATGACTCCCTGGTAAAAGCACAGCAGCTGCAAACGGCTAAATTAGCTCAGCTCAATAAAACGCTCGACTCCCTGCAGGTGGAACTAAATAAGAATTGACGCACAAAAGCTTCTTTTATATGTGAAAATATATTTACTTTACAAAACATACATACACATCGGTTTTGTAAACGATACCTATTCCTATGAAGAAACTCCTGTTCATCATTCTTCTTTCTTTTCTTCAGCATGAGGTATGGGGGCAAGGATTTACGCTTACCTTGATTCACCCACCTTGTGATAGTGACGGTATAGTGGTACTAACTATTACTGATAGTACATTATTATCGGAGGTCTGTGCAATATCATGGAATGCGCCAGAATTGTGGTCATATGCAGAATATACTTACACTCTCCCAACAGATACTTTTTATCATTATGCAGGTGGGCGTATGGTAGTGATGGTGGACACATTCTGCACATCTGGTGAAGACTTTGGACCTGTTGACTCAATCAATTTTCCATTACCATTTCAAGTTATAGATTCAGGAATCATTGCTATATGCCCGGTTGCTGGGTCTGTAGCTGCAACAGTATCAGGAGTTACTGGTCCGCTGGGCTATCAATGGTTAACATTTGAAACATCGCCTTATTACTCCAGCCCAGGCACATATAATCTTATAGCCACCGGCAATCCCGCTTTAGTACCGAATGGATATTACTATATCCGGGTTACAGATTCTGCCACCGGCTGTGTTGCCGGTTTTGCCAATCCCCCTGTACTCGTTTCCATCACCCCAGACTTCAATGATTCAGTCATAACCACATCAGCAATATGCCCGACACTCGGCTCAGGCATAGCCGTCATCATAGGTGGTGCAGCGCCAATCATTACTACATGGACCAATACAACAACCGGCGTTATTGCGGGAACATCAGACACTGCAAACCTGCCCGGCGGCACCTATACACTACATATTTCTGATGCAACAGGATGTGTAGCCACCAACACAGTAACCATACCTTACACCCCCGATTTCACAGCCACCGTAACAACTACACCGGCTTATTGCACAAATGGCATCGCATCCGTAACCGTAACAGGTGGAACTGCACCTTATAGTTACCTATGGTCTACCGGGGCAACAACTCCTACATTGTCAGGTCTGGTAACGGGAACGTACTTCCTTACGCTTACTGATGCCAGCGGCTGTGTTGATTCGGCCGCAATAGATCCTGGCCTGAGCGGAGTTGTAGTGCAGGGGCTGACAATTACGGCACCCGATGTTGTAGCTCCCGTTACCTGCACCTCCGCAGATGGTTCTATCACCGCATTTGGCTCAGGTGGCACACCTCCGTATTCATATCTGTGGAGCAACGGTGGCACTACGCAAACCATATCAGGGCTCACCAGCAACTATTACGATGTCACGGTCACCGATGCCAACGGCTGCGTGGGCACCGGTGGCGATTATGTAGGCACTTCCACGCCCGTCATAGTTACGTACTCCACCACTGCCAGCTCCTGCACCGCACCTACGGGTACTGCTACACTAATGATCAGCGGTGGCACAGCGCCTTATACTGTTACCTGGTATACTACCCCAACACAATACGGCACCACCGCTACCGGCCTTACTGCAGGCAATTATTTCTTCAGTATCACTGATGCTTCCGGCTGCACCCAGGGTGGTGTTGTCACTATCCCACCAACTGATGTCATCACGCTTTCATTCACATCATCACCGGCCACCTGTCTCGCAGCCGATGGATCTGTGTCTGTTACAGCCACTGGCGGTGTAGGCCCTTACAGTTATTCCTGGAGTACGGGCGGCACTGCTGCCATACTTACGGCAGTTGCCAGTGGCACTTGTTATGCCACCGTCACAGATGCCAATGGATGCTCCGTTACCAGCTGCCAGTATGTGCCATATACTACCCCGCTCGAATTAGGCATTTCCAGCACACCTGCTTCCTGCCTCTACACCGCCAATGGTAGTATCACCGCAACAGCCTTCCTAGGCACACCTCCATATAGTTTTAGCATCGGTGGTTCATCCGCATCATCAGTCACAGTTCCCGGCATGGCTACAGGCCATTATTGGGTATATGTAACTGATTCACTTGGCTGCACTGCCGAAGCATACACCTATGTCGATTACAATGTAGCAGACAGCAGTTGCTTCTGCGTAGTAAAGGGTACTGTTTATGACGATATCAACCAGAACTGCATACAGGATGCTGGTGAATTGGGTATACAGAACATACAATTGCAGGCATCCGGTTTCGGCTTTACTTATACCGACTCTAATGGCAATTACGCCTTCCTCCTTCCAAATGGTTCGTATACCATATCACAGACCATTTTAGCCATGTACCCGCTATCGCCCTGCCAGGCTAATAATATCTCTTACACGCCCACAGCGGCTGCAGGTTGTTACCTCTATGTAAATTTTGCAGATACCCTTACACCCATACGCGACCTGCACATCAGCACATGGAGTTATTCTTTCCCAAGGCCGGGATTCCCCTATACGCAGGTGTCCGTAATAACCAATGATGGCACCGTTACAGAGCCAAACATACTGGCGAGCTACACTCCCGATGGACAGATATACAGTCCGGCATTTGTCCCTTCAGGAGTACTCACAGGTGCCCCCTATTATTATAGCACGCCTGCCACAGCATTGTCGCTCGCGCCGGGCGCATCACAGCAATTCCTGGTCAACTATAATGTGCCTGCCGATGTACCGTTGGGTACCAATGTGATCTTCAAAGATTCAGTGGCATACGCGCCGCCAATGTCAAACTGGCTGAACGACTATTCGCCCTGGAACAATGTGAATTATTACACCGCCACCACCGCAGGCTCTTTCGATCCCAACTTTAAAGAAGTCAGTCCCAAAGGTATCGGCACTGCAGGAACAATAACTACCAATGATTCCGTACTGGAGTACATGATACACTTCCAGAATACCGGCAGCTATATGGCGCAGAATGTGGTGGTAAAAGATACGCTGGATGCAAACCTGGACTGGGCAACACTGCACCCTACATACATGTCTCACACCGGCACAGTGAACGTGACGGAAAACGGCGTGGCCACTTTCACCTTTAATAACATCAACCTGCCCGACTCCATTGCAGAGCCCGTTACCAGCAATGCGCTGTTTACTTATACCATTAAGCAGCGCCATACATTGGCACCCGGCACACAGATCAACAACCGGGCTTCCATCTACTTCGATTTCAACGCTCCGGTGGTAACAAATAAAACTCTGAACACCATCGCAACACCGGCTGCTGTTGCTGCTATAAGTGCCACAAAAGGCAGCGATGCCTTCAGCTTAATGCCCAACCCGGCAAAAAATATATTTACAGTAGACATAGATATAGACGGCGAAGGCACCTACGGCCTCAAAGTATGTGATGTCACAGGGAAAACTAAGATCAGCAAAACATTAAGTTTGCAAAAAGGGAAACAACAGTTAACCGTTGATGCGCAAAGCCTCGCCCCCGGCATCTACTTCGTCACACTCACCGCCGGCAACAATTCGTCGTGGACACAAAAGCTGGTGATATTGAAATAGTGTCAGCGCCTACCAAATTCCTCTAAAATAGTAGCTTAACTGCTGTTTAAATAAATAAATTTCCTCTGCGTTCTCGTAGAACAAGCCTATGGTCCTATAATAATAGTTAGGCAACTTGTGGAACAGCTTTGTTAGCTAAAATTTGGTCGGCCTTATAAAAAGGTAATTATTGGACATTAGCCCTTTGGAAAGAATATCGTTTTTGTTGCAAGTCCATGAAATGAGCAATGCCCTTTTCCTGATAAATTTCTTTTTGCTTGATGACTTTATAAATTACTTTAAGTAATCTTCTTGCGACAGCGACGATAGCTTTTTGAGTTTTCATGCGTTTTCTGAGTTGTCCGAAAAGCGCTTTCCAATAGGAGTCTTTCATGCGCACGGCACCCCATGCTACTGCTATCATAGCTACCCGCAGATATTTGTTACCTTTTTTTACTGCTGTATTTTTACGTTTACCTGCACTTTCGTTATTGCCGGGAGCAAGGCCACACCATGAGGTAAGGTGGTCGGCTGTAGGAAAGGAACTCATGTCGTCCCCAATTTCACTTATTATGATCTGCGCGCGGTAGTGTAAATTAAACTGTGTCAGGTCCTTCATCATGTGTTAGGCGGGCATGCCCGCCTAACACATGATGAATATAAAATTTTTAAAAGAGCTCCGGCATCCTGCCCTCAAACATAATACTTAATTGCTGAATGGTCAGGCTCCAATTTTGAAGCGGTTGAGTCCACTTGTCCATTATCCGTTGCGAGGCCAGATACACCAGCTTTAGCAGCGCCATATCGTTTGTAAACGCCCCCTTCGTTTTTGTCACTTTTCTAATCTGCCGGTGATACCCCTCTATGGTGTTGGTTGTGTAAATGAGTCTGCGGATATCAGCACTATACTTGAAAAATGTGCTGAGTTTGTGCCAGTTATTGCGCCAGGATTTTATAACAATAGGATACTTTTTACCCCACTTTTCTTCAAACTCATCCAGGTGCTGTTCACCCAACTCCTTACTCACCGCTTTATATATTTTTTTGACGTCAGCAATCACTGCTTTGGCATCTTTACTGGCTACGTATTTGATCGTATTACGAACCTGATGGACAATGCAACTCTGCACCTCCGTTTTAGGGAAAATACTTCCAATTGCCTCTTCAAAACCGCCAAGATTATCTATACATGCGATGAGTATATCCTTGACCCCTCTCTGCTGTAGATCAGTCAACACACTTAGCCAGAATTTAGAACCTTCACTTTCGGATACATACATGCCCATCAAGTGTTTGCGGCCCTCCAGATCAATCCCTAAGACATTGTACAGGCATCGGGTAACTATGTGTCCACTCTCGTCTTTTACCTTGTAATACATGGCATCCAGCCATACAATTGTATAGATCGGATCTAGAGCATGACCTTGCCACAAACGAATAGCAGGAATGACCCTGTCTGTAATCTCTGATAGTGCCGTATGGCTGATGTTAGAATCGTATATCTCCTTAATGTGCGCCGATATATCACGTAGGCTTATGCCCAAACTATACATGCCTATAATCTTGTCCTCAAGGCTATCGGCTAAGATGGTTTCCCGTTTCTTGACAACCTCAGGCTCAAAGCTGCCACTACGATCCCGGGGAGTAGATAACTCCATAGTCCCCTCGCTGGTCCTTAATTGTTTTGTTCCATGCCCATTACGACGATTGGACGGTACTTCATCAACAGGTGGATACTGTAGGTGATTTTCCAGTTCAGCCTCCAGAGCTGCTTCAAGAAATGATTTAAATAATGGGGCTAATGCTCCGCCTTTACCTAATAGCGGACGGCCCGTTTTGAGTTGCTCCAAGGCTTTGTTCTTCACCTCTTCATAGTCAAACTCAAAAGACTTACTCGTTTTTTTCATATACTGTGTTTTTAAAGTTCCACTTATTAGTGGACTTTGACACAGTTTATTTTACAGCCTCCTGCGCGCTTGGCAATCCAACGCCGCTGATACTTAGCAGACACCCTGCTATTTCTTTATAATGCTCATTGGTAATTTCCTCAATGCGCACTTCTATTGTTTCTATTTGCTTTTGAGAATGGTCAAGGTCTGCTACCAGCATTTGCAGCATGTGTGTATCAACGCCAGCTAGTTTTCCTTGTAGCGCTTTTCTCATTTCCTCTTTCTTAGACTTAAGTCTGCCTTTGCAACAATTGACCAAAACCTCAATATCTGTATTGCCGGAGGCTAATAACCGGATAATAGTCATTGTTGTCTGCGTAGAGATCGATGATGCAACGGAACGTATTTTGATATTACCCCGCTCCAATATCTTGATCATGCGGTTTTTGATCTTCGACTGCCCTTGTTTATAAAATAGTCTGTTGCGGCATAGTTCTCTTAGAGACTGCTGCCTGCTTGTCGGGATAAAACTATTGCGAACCAGCCCATGCAACATCAACGTACAGAGCCAGCGCGCATCTTTACGGTCTGTCTTTCTTTTAGGGATTTGTTTGATATGCTGGGCATTGGCAACTGTTACATTAATGCCGGCCTCAGTAAGTATAGCATATAGGCTTATCCAATATACACCTGTACTCTCCATCAAACAATGAGTAACCTTATATCTCAATAATGTGTCCCGAATGTAAAATAGATCTTCGGTAAACGTTCTAAATTCTTCCTGATGCTGATCTTGTCCGTCTTTATCAGAAATAAAACAAACGATCTTATCTTTGTGCATGTCAAGGCCAGCGGCCTTGTCAACTTGAGGCAGGAGACTGACCTCGTTGTTCGGCTTATTCATAACATGATTTTTTAGTCGAATTTAAGGGGGAACGCTTAATCGCAGTTCCCCTATTTTATTAGCCTGGGTGATTTTCTACCAATCATGTAACTTGTGGATATCTTTCTTGACAAATCAATCCACCCAAATTACCTTTGTGCCGCAAAAGCAAGGCGGATACCTCGCGCTTAGACGCGATCATCAGCTATTTCCCGCCTGCCAGTTTATCACAATTTTCACTTTCTATTTTGCTCTGATTAATGAAAGAGACGAAGCATAGGGCAATGATAGGGTCATAATAGGGTGATAATAGGGTCATGATAGGGTGCAAATGGGGTCATAATAGGGTGACGATAGGGTGATGATAGGGTCTCCGATAAGGCATAAATATTATTAAATTTCGGCTGAAACCCCTTCCCACACTATCACACAACCAAAATATAAATTCATACGCTACCTTGGCAACTGAAAAATTTTCAAAAATGGGGTATTGATTTATCATTACCTGCTTGTTGGTCATTTACCGCTGTCAATTTGTCCTTTTATACAAGTTTGGAATAATGATTGTTATACTCTAGCTGAAAACAATTAAATCATAATATATGCAGGAAAAAGGAACTATATCGATCCACACGGAGAACATATTCCCGATTATCAAAAAGTTTTTGTACTCCGACAACGAGATATTTTTGCGTGAGCTGGTATCTAATGCCGTAGATGCGGTACAGAAAATAAAACGTCTTGCGGCCCTTGGCCAGTACAGCGGCCCGTTGGGCGAGCCATTGGTACAGGTATCTTTCGACAAGGAAGCAAAGACCATTACCATCTCTGATAACGGACTGGGTATGACCGCCGAAGAGATCAAAAAATACATCAACCAGATAGCCTTTAGCGGCGCCACAGAATTTGTAGAAAAATTCAAGGACGCCAAAGATGCTAATGAGCTGATCGGTAAGTTCGGCCTCGGCTTCTACTCTGCCTTTATGGTCGCAGACCAGGTGGAAATTCAGACCCTCAGCTACCAGGATGGCGCAACGCCAGCTAACTGGATATGCGATGGTAGCACCGAGTTTGAAATTACGGACGGTACCCGCACAGAAAGAGGTACTACTATTATACTGCATGTAAACGCGGACTCCGAAGAGTTCCTCGACGAATACAAGCTGCAGGGCATACTGGATAAGTATTGCAAATTCCTCCCCGTGCCTATTCAGTTCGGTACTAAGAAAGACCATGAAGAAGATGGCGTAGACGAAGACGACAAGCCTAAGTATAAAGAAGTAGAGACAGTAAACATCATCAACAATACGGCTCCTATCTGGACAAAGCAGCCTGCTGATCTGAAAGACGAAGACTACCTAGCCTTCTACAAAGACCTGTACCCGATGAGCGAAGACCCACTGTTCTGGATACACCTGAATGTGGACTATCCGTTCAACCTTACAGGCGTACTGTACTTCCCCAAGGTGAAGAACGAGTTCGACATGCAGCGCAATAAAATAAAGCTGTTCAGCCGCCAGGTGTTCATCACTGACGAGGTGAAGGATATAGTGCCTGAATTCCTGATGCTGCTGCACGGTGTTATTGACTCTCCGGATATTCCGCTGAACGTATCACGTAGCTTCCTGCAGGCCGACAGTAATGTAAAGAAGATAAACAGTTACATCACCCGCAAGGTTGCCGATAAACTGGCAGAGCTCTTCAAGAACGACCGTCCGGGCTACGAAGCCAAGTGGAGCGACATAGGCATATTCGTAAAGTACGGTATGATCAGCGAAGATAAGTTCTACGAAAAAGCTAAAGACTTCGCACTGCTCACTAACACTAAGCAGGAGAAATTCACGCTTGCTGAATACAAAGAAAAAGTAGCTGCCCTGCAGACCGACAAAGACGGCAGCATCACTTACATATATACCAATGACCCTGCAAAACAGGATGCATTCATACAGGCAGCTAACAAGAAGGGCTATGATGTATTGTTGATGAACTCACCTATCGATAGCCACTTTGTTCACAACCTGGAAATGAAGCTGGAAAAGACCAAGCTGAAGCGTGTAGACGCTGATGTGGCCGACAAGCTGATAGATAAGGACGAGCAGGTAGTAAGCATACTCACAGATGAGCAGTCTGCACAGGCAAAGACCATCTTTGAGAAAGCCATACACCGCCCCGACATGAAGGTGGAAATGGAAGCCATGAGCGCAGACAATCTCCCGGTGACTGTGACCATGGACGAGTTCATGCGCAGGATGAAGGACATGAGCGCCATGAGCGGCGGCATGAGCTTCTACGGCGCTATCCCGGACAACTACAAAGTTGCCATCAATACCAACCACAAACTGGTAAGCCGCATACTGGCCGCCGATGGCGAACAACAGACCATGCTGGCCAAACAAGCCTTCGACCTGGCCATGCTCTCACAAGGCATGCTCACCGGCGCAGACCTTACAGAGTTTGTAAACCGCTCCATTGAGTTGATCTGACAACAGAAAGATAGTAAAGCAGAAGAGCATAACAGCCATAAAAAACAAACCCCGGATCACAAACGATCCGGGGTTTATTATCAGTTGAAGTAACAAGAGCCTATGCCCCCACAACTTTTGGGTTTTCACTTTTGACTTTTGACTTAATTTTCGACTCTCGCTTCCGTTACCATTTTCTGTCCATTATGCTTGTACTGTATGGTGATGACATTACCCATACCCGGCTCACTGAGCAGCTCCTGCATCTCATATGCGTAGCGCACACGTTCACCGTTTATGCGAAGTATCACATCCCCGGCTTGCAGACCAGCCATTGCAGCAGGCCCGTTGGGTTTCACCTCTTCCAGGTAAACGCCCCTTGGTCTCCGCGCATCAGTGGCACTGATACCTAAGCGCAATGGTTTGGAAGGCATTACATCTTCGTTGGAATAGTTCTGCATCCCGTTACGCCGGTCATACAACCTCATGGAGTTATTATTGCCTTCATTATTCCGGTCGTTATAAAACTGGTGGTTATAATGATGAAACGGCTTGTTCAGGCTATCTATCATTTCCTGCATATTGTCTTCCTGGTTGTTGTAGTGAAACTTGCGTAGTGGCTGTGCCAGTAGATCGGTCTTTTCAGCAAGCGTCGCACGGGTTTGCGCCGTTTCGCCGTTACGGGTATAGGTGATCAGCAACATATCACCAGGCTGATAGTTGGCAATAGTTGATCTCAACGCGGCAAATGATGTTATGTCTGTCTGATTCACATTGGTAATAATATCACCTTCCTGGAGGCCGGCATATGCGGCAGGGCTGCCTTCCATTACAGTGGCAATCTGAGCCCCGTTAACGGAAGACCCATTACCGGTCACACCCAAATAAGCCATCCCTTGTGTTGGCTGTGCTTCCATCGGCGCACTTGGTTCGGTACGATCAGATGGCTCATCGTTTTGTATAATAATTTTCTCTTCCCGCTTATACTCCGGCATATCATTACTCGTATCCTCATTATGTTCCTTCCATTCCTCATCACCTTCGTGCTTACCCCCCGCCTTCTTCTTATGATTGATCACTATCTTATGGTCCTCGTTCTTTGTATTCCTTATATAAGAGACCACGTTACCGTCCACATACACCTTGCCATTCTTTATCTCTACAACAGTGCGGTTGCTGTCATCATCTATCACTATCTTTTCCGTCTTCTTCTCGATGACGATGTGCTTCTTGTGCTTTTTATGCACCGGCTTATGAGCCGGATGTTTGGACGCTGTAGTTTGTGCATAGCTGCTTGCACACAGGCCCGTAAACATCATGAGTAGCAGGATCAGTTTCCTTTTCATTGTATATTGAATTTATTTACAACGAAATTATTTTAATAAACTATAAAGTGTTGCCAATGCCACGTTAAAGTGAATATAAAATGTGTTAAACTACTAACAGGCGGTTCACGCCCTATATTATTCATTTCATCGGAAAAGCGTTTTCTTTACAATATGGCGTAGCGAAATTTGTGTATTAATTCATTTAAAACAAAGATCATGAGTAAGGAAACTACGAGGACCGTAAAAATATTGCTGATCGCCTACATTATCGTCATTGTGCTTAACATGTGCAGCAACTACAGGTACTATGCATCCGGGCATAGCTGGGCGCCAAGCATGTTCTTTTCCCTCGCCGTAACTACTTTGGGCGTACTGGGCGGATCACTACTCGCACGCTTGTTTTTCAGAAGCTGCAATTGGAGCGACAAGCCGACATTAAAAATACTACGGGCTGTATTTATACTGGCCGTATACGGTGTGGTGCTGATGATAGTGGTGATGCAAAGCATGCAGTTCTTCTTCCACTACGGCTACCCTACTACCCAGGAATATATCGAGGACTGCAGTTATTCCGCCCTGCTCTCTATGATCATTGGACTGATGATTTGCGGCCAGCAATTCCTGGTACAGTTAAAGAAGAGCATCGAGGACAATGAGCACATAAAACAGGAAATGATCCAAAGCCGTTACGAAACCCTGAAAAGCCAGGTAAATCCTCACTTCCTCTTCAACTCCCTGAACACACTCACCGTAATGATACCTCACCAACCCGATGTAGCCGTAAGCTTTGTAGAGCAGCTCTCAAAGGTATTCCGCTATTCCCTGCAACATAGCGATGAGCATACCATAGCACTGGCAACGGAACTAAAGGTGGTAAAATCTTACTTGTTCCTCAACGAGCAGCGATATGACAGCAAACTAACTGTGGATATAGAAATAGACGCCACCGCGGAAAACAAAAAGATACTGACGCAGGCCCTGCTGATGCTGGTGGAGAACGCCATAAAACACAACGAGATATCCTACGAAAATCCGCTGGCCATAAGCATCTATGATGAAGGCAATTTCCTGGTAGTGAAAAATACACTGCAGCGCAAAACACTAATCGAACCCTCAACAAATGTAGGCCTGGAGAACATCAGGAAGCGCTATGCGCTGGCCACGTCCGTGCTAATGGAAGTCCACGAAAACAATGGTTTCTTTACCGTCAAAATACCACTACTGCCATGAACATACTGATACTGGAAGATGAGAGAGCTGCAGCCACACGACTACAGCAGATGATGAAACAAATACAGCCAGATGCAGTAATAGTTGCTGTACTGGAAAGTGTAAAAGAAACTGTGACCTGGTTCAAAACTAACGAGCATCCGGACATCATCCTGTCCGATATACAACTGGCTGACGGGCTTAGCCTTGATGTGTTTAAACAGGTGGAAACAAGCGCACCGGTGATATTCACCACCGCATACGATGCCTATACACTCAATGCCTTTAAGCTGAACAGTATAGACTACCTGCTAAAACCCATAGACAAGGACGAACTTAAAGCGGCCTTCGATAAATACCGCACATTGCATGCTCCGGAAGAGCACCTGAATAAGAAAATGCTTGACCTCTTCCAGAACATTGCCGCAGGCAAACCCAGTTACAAGTCGCGCTTCCTCATAAAACAGGGCGATCGGCTGACAACCATACTCACCGGCGAGGTAGCATATATCCGTGCCGATGACAAGGTGGTATTCCTGCACACGCTCAAAGGCCAGAAACACATTATCGATGACTCAATTGATGAACTGGAAAAGGTAATGGACCCTACCATATTCTTCCGCCTCAACCGCACCTATATTGCGCCATTAACCTCTATTGACCGGATAAACAACCATTTCAATGGACGGCTAAAGGTCAGCCTTTCGGGCTGCAACGACGATGACATTTTTGTAAGCAGGGCAAGAGCTACAGCTTTTAAAGCGTGGCTGGATAAGTAGCATCAGATAAACCGCACCTTTATCTGTATGTTGGTATTGCGGCCTTTATCATCGGTACAGGATATTTTTATGACGGGCGTCGCTGCGTTGAAGAAAATCTTGTCCCCTGCCTTTGTTTCTGCGTAAAAATGGTCGTTCACATACCAATATACCTTCTGCACATCGCTGCCCGCATTGCAGGATAGCTGCAGCTTTTGCTGCCCTTTATCCGCGATCAGGTAAGTCATACCATTGGTGAGCGAGGTGATCTGCGGCGGCGCTCCCTGGAACATACGGGTACATGCGGGATTATGCGGCGGCAGTTTCGTATAAGCAATATGCCCTGCATCATAGTATGCCGCCATCTCGGCCGGTGTATTGGCCAGCAGCTTGGTCTTATAGCCATTAGGTGGCAGGCACGACGTGCAGTAACAATACTTCTCATCAGCAGACAACCAAACCTCTTTGAGATGATCGCATTTCTCATTGCCCGATACCCCGGGTATATAATAGTCCATCACCTGGCTGTGGCAAAACTCGTTGGGCGCCTTACCTGTCTCTGAACACACCAACCTGAACGACAGATCTGCCGGCGGCTCCAGCCAGTCATTCGCGGCATTATAGTCTATGGCATTAAACAACTGAAACAATAGCGGTGTAGCCGTTGACGCACCACTTAGTTCAGGCACTCCTATCCCGGAAAAGTTACCCAGCCACACCCCTATAGTATATCGCTTGTTATACCCTATGCTCCACGCATCCTTACGCCCGTAAGAAGTACCTGTCTTCCAGGCTATGCGCGGGATACCCTGCGCCTCATCAAATGCATTAGGAAGATCGGGGCGATGCAGCTCACACAATATACGTGTAAGCATATAGTTGGCTGATGGCGACAGTATCTGTGTCCCTTTGATTTGCGAAGCTGCGGTCATATTCTTAACAGCCGCTACTGCACTGTCAGACAATACAAACTGTAACGGGCTGTAGCGTCCATCATTTGCGAAAGAGGTATACAATGCAGTAAGCTCGTCAAGCCGCACACCGCAGCCACCGAGTATTATAGATAGCCCCAGTTTATCCCGCTTCTGCCAGATAGATGTCACCCCTGCATCCGAAAGTTTGCTTTCAAAGCTATCCACACCTTCTTTGTCCAGTAGTTTCACTGCAGGTATATTTAGTGAATTACTCAGCGCAAACTCTACCGTCACATTCCCCCGGAACAAGCGGTCATAATTCTCCGGAGTATACCCTTTGATATTTATAGGCACATCTGCCATTACAGTTTTTGGCGTAATAAAGCCTCTGTCAAACGAGAGACCATACAACAAGGGTTTTAACGTACTACCCGGCGAACGTAATGCCCGTACCCCATCCACCTGCCCGTAGTGAAAGCGATCTGAAAAATCGGAAGAGCCTACATAACAAACCACTTCATGCGTCTTGTTGTCCACCACCAGTACTGCGGCATTATTTATATTATGCAGCTTTAGTTGGTTCACATAATTGCTGACAATGGTTTCCGCTTTCTGTTGCAACTTCGCATCGAGCGCTGTATGTATCTCTAACCGGCCGGGGTAGCCACTCTTCATCCGCTGTGCAAACTGCGGCACCCCATTCGGCGCACTATGCCGGTAAGCCTTAAGCGGTTCATTCAGTGCATCATTGATAACGCTCTTAGGGAATACATTTTCCGCCAGGAACCTACCTAGCCATTTGTTCCGCTCTTTAACAATGCGCGCATTGTCTTTGCCCATCACCATAGAATTAGGACGGTTAGGGATAATACTGAGCGCAGTTATCTCCGCCAGCGATAGCTGATCGGGCATCTTATTAAAGTACAGCAGCGCCGCGGCTTTCACACCCTGTATATTAGACCCATAAGGCACAAGATTAAGATATAATTGTAGTATCTCTTCCTTACTATAATGTACCTCCAGTTGCGTGGCCCGGAACATCTCTACCCCCTTATTCACGTACGTCCGAGGCTTGGGGTCCAGCAGCCTGGCTACCTGCATAGTAATCGTTGATGCCCCTGAAGTACGCTTCAAATGAAAGATATTATTTATGATCGCGCGTCCTATAGCAAGCGGATTGATACCCGGATGCGAATAGAAGTGCTTATCTTCTTTATAGACGATCGCCTTTCTCAGTTCCGGCGTTATTTCGTCCAGCCTTGTCTTTATTCGCCATTGCTGATCGCGGGCTATATAGGCATGCAGCACGGCACCATCCTTCGCTTCCACTATAGTAGCAAACGGCACATTGGTATTTATGGGCGTTAATCGGTCCAGCAACACAAACAACAGTACCATGCTACCTAAACAGATCAACACCCACTTACCTGCTTTCCTTAAAAATCGCTTCATTTTATCCACCCGTTATTTATCTATCACCTTAACTACACCTGCACCATTATAGGAGTGATAATTACCGTCATACATCGCATCTGCCTGCACCGGCCCCAGTTGATAGGTACCGGTAGATACTGCGCGTACCATGTAATAGAAGTTCTTTCGCTTGCCACCTACGTTGGTAAACATATTGATACGGTCATCGCGTATATCCCTGTAGTCCGGCTCAGTTTCTTCTGTTATCCATTTCAGGCCCGGCATTTCGTTCAGGCGCGTATTCTCTATCTCAAAACCTGCCGGCAGCATATCCGTAATAGCCACATTATCTACATTCCCGTTAAATGCGGTCTCTATGCTAATGCGCACCACCACCAGGTCGTTCTGGTGAAAGGTGTTGTTGCTGATCTCATGTCCTTCACGGTCGTAGAATGTGCGGCGCACCTTCAGATAGCTATCCTCATCCTTGTAGCTGCCGTCCATACTGATGCCGTCCATCTCCCAGAAGTAGAAATAATCCCCCTTACCCTTCACATTGACTGATGCCACATTATTGACATAAGGTTTCATATTAATATTCAATGTTGCACCGGTTGTGTTTCCTATTGTCTTTCCATTCACGCTCACTGTAGCGGTCGCCGTGGTGCTGTTTGCCATCTTCGCTATTTTGCCGAGCGCCAGCATGCTGAATGCATTTTCCTGCGTGCTTAGCCAGCGTTCCTTCCTGATGTGCTCAGACAGTTCGCGCGCCATAATACCCACCTGCCTGTTTCCGGGATCCACGTCCAGCAATACATCCAGCGACAATGCCTCATCCCTGATACAAGAGTAGAAGCTTCCGCCAAAGCTACGGTTGGCCATTTCACCGGAGAATGAAGAAGGTAATACCTCCCTGGCCTGCGATGGCTGGCCCGACAATGCATATGATGCAGACAACAGATACTTTCCGTCGAGCGTCAGCATTTCCTGGTGCGCCTTGTAATAGTTCATAGTTGCCAGTTGCGACTGGCCCGCCATGGCAAGTACGTACAGGGAATAAGTAACCTCTTCGGGCGCAACATCTTTCTTCGCGTTGCCATTGTAAAAGAACGGTATCACTTCCTTTTTATACAGCTTGAACTTCATATACTGTTCCAGCCGGTCTATAGTGCTTGCATTCACTTCATATCCGGCCTTCTTCGCTTCTATCAGGAAGTGAGCCGCATAGATACTACCCCACCAGCTTTCTTCCCCACCCTCCGGCCAGTAAGACAGACCGCCATCATTCTGCTGCATAGATTGCAACTTGTTTATTGCCTGCTGCACATTATAAGATGGATTCACGTCCTTATCCGTTGCACCGTTCATGCTTTTCACGAGGTCGGCATAATACAATTGCGGGAAGGCAGCCGATGTGGTTTGCTCTACACACCCAAACGGATAGCGTACCAGGTCGTTCAGATTCTTTGAGAACTGTGTCAGCGGCGACTTACCAATGATCAGTTTGCCGGAAGCAGATGAAGGAATGAAATTATTTTTAAGATCTACCGGCGTTGTAACATTAGCGCTGGCGAAGCCACTGCCGGTTACCTTCTGCAGTGATGCTGCTGGCCTTATGCTCAGCTCTGTTTCGTTTGTAAATGTCTCACTGAGTGCATTTACGGTCACTGTTACCTTACCTGCACCGATAGCAGGCATGGCAGCAATATTAAATACAGCACGGCGCTCACTGTTGGCAGGCACTTTTATCGTTTGCACCGCATCACCTGTTATGCCCAGCGGCCCTGCTACCTTCACAGTTATTGTAGCGTTCGCTTCTTTATTGGTAGTATTGGTCAGCGATACCGGCATCACCGCTTCATCCTTAGGGCTGAGGAAACGCGGCAATGCAGTACTGATCACAATAGGGTCAGCTACCTTCATATGCTGGTCAGCTGCGCCAAATGCCCTGCCTTTATAGGCCAGCGCCATCACCCGGATATCACCGGAAAACTGCGGGATGTCTATTGTATACCTTACTGTACCACCGCCATCGGCCTGCAGTATCCCACTCCAGAAGCTGACATTCTTTACCCGGTTCACAAAGAGCGGATTCACCCGCATGCCCGACTTATCGGCGCCATCACCACCCGTGCTTGAAAGCGTAGTCTTTATCTCCGGCAGCAACCATGGATATATGTCATAGCTGTTAACATTCAGTGATACTTTCTGATAGAAAAATTTATACGGTTCCGGCGTTTCAAAATTCTTTACCTGTAGTATGCCTTCATCTACAGCTGCAATGGTTACAAACGCGTTAGGGGCGGTCTTCACTGTTATCGTCTGCTTCACCTTCGACCTGGATTTTGCGACGATATTTACGGTCACGGGTAAATGATTGTTCTTATTCTCGACTGCTACCGATTTAAATCCATGTGCCACAGTCAGCGGCATATCACTGGCATCCATCGGGCGGAACAGCGTTGCCGTTACGTACACATTGGGCAGGTAGTCCCCATCTGTCTTCAATGATATAGATGCAGTTTTGTTCTTAGTGCTTACATAGTAGTATTTCAGCACCTTATTCCGCTCTACGGTCACCAGCATGCGCCCTTCAAACGGCGTAGTGAACAGCACATTCATATTCTCGCCCTGGGCGTATTTATCCTTGTCTGTTTTTATGTCCACATTACCTTCATTGCTCACCTCAAAGGAGGTATACTGTGTATCGCCCCACCCGTAGGCGTAAATAGTACGGGCTACGTAGTTCTCTGCACCGGGCAAGAACACCCGCACTTCATACTCGCCGCTCTCATTCGGAGTCATTACATAGCTGGCTGTAGTGCCGCTTATATGCACCGTCTGTTGTGACACGGTATGCTCCTCACTGCGCGAAACATACCGGTAAGAATTACCATCCTGTTGTATTACAGTATGCCATTCCTTTCTTACCACAGTCACTTGCACATTAGTGCTCTGCGGGGTGCTGTTTTTGTCCAGCGCTATCAGACCTATATGCAGCGGCGCATGGGTGCTCACATATTCATCGCTGTTCTTTATACCTATAAAAAGTGGCTGGGTATACACTGTAAAATGCTCGTACCGGTGCACTGGCCGACCGGTTTCGTCAAATACGGTAGCCATGATGTTACCTTTTATTATTCCCTGATTAACCATATCCGCACCAAGGTCAAACTGTTGCGCACCACCACCCTTCTCATCCGTTTTACCGGTACGCAGATCAGTATTAAAATGAAATTCATTCGCCAGGTTAAAGCTGTAGTCGGGGAATTGTTTTGATTCGAAAATACCCTTGTCCATATTCAGCTCACACTCATAGCTTCTGCCTATGGCGGGTGTGCCAAAAAGGTTATCGGCCTGTATAGTGGTATTTACCTGGTCGCCTGCACGATAATCGGGCTTATCTATTTTCAAGCCCACCTTCATTCGGTCGGGCATAAAATCTTCTATACTTATATTATATGAGTTCAGCAGCACATCATTGCCGGTATATACTTCCACCGTATAGTTACCGGTAAGTGCCGTAGGTGGTATGGCAAATGATGTTGCGCACGACCCCTCCTCATTTAACAGCTTCCGCATAGTGGAAAACTCACGACCGTTTGGCATTACCAATTTTATCTTCACCGGCACTTCCCCTGGCATACCCCATTGCTCATCACGCACTATAGTGCTCACGTTTACAGTTTCTCCCGGCCGGTAGAGATTACGCTCGGGATATATCATAGCATTGAGCCCGGTTTCGTTTGGCGTTCTGCCGCCCACATCAAAGCGCGAGGTTCCTATAAGGCTTTTTTCCAGCCATATAAAGCTGAACTCATCATTCATTTTTGCGGTCACCAATCCTACTTTAAATCCTGGATATTGCGTACTGATATTTTTAAACACCGCTACCCCTTCCGCGTCTGTGGTAGCCGTATATAGTTTTTGGTTAGTAGTACTCACAAATGATACCGGCACACCGGCAAGGGCAGTAGCATTGCGTATAGAGTTGGCAAATACATACATGGCGTCCTTCTCCTCCTTTACTATCAGCCCTATGTCTGATATGCAGATGATCTTCGACTGCTGTATCCATTCATGGTCTTTCGATTTCACCCGCACTACATATATACCGTTAAAGTCTTTGATCTTGTCCCTGAAGTCGAGATGCAGTATATGTGCGGAATTCTGCACGGGCAGCTTAGCTGTCTCGTACACCTTACTGTATACCGTATCGCCTATATCTTCTGTGTTGTAGTATTCGTATTCTCCGCCATCATCACTATTATCGTCGCTGTAATGATAGCCATACCGCTCATCTTTGCGCATAAACTGCTCCAGGTTGTTCTCATACACCTTTACTATGGTCACCTCCACCGCAGGCACGTTCACTATATCCAACGCCACATTTCTGCAACCCGCAGCCGACAGATACATGCCCTTGCTATTCATAAAGGAGATGGATGGCTTCAGCTTGCCGAATGTTACCTGGTCCGAATAATCGCCCTTCATCTTACCTCCGAATGCGCCTTCCATTTTAGCCGATATATTCAGTTCATAGGTTTGCGTTGCAGTAAGCTTATCACTGGTAATGGTAAATCCAGCATCGTTGAGCGTTACCTCGAACGGCACCTGCGGCTGTAAAGAGATCAGGCTTTTCAGGTCTTTCTCCAGTACCGGCTGTGATGTACTTACGGTGATCACGCCCTCTGTGCCTGTGTGCTGCGCGGTGACACCGGTAACACTCAGATTGTACCGCGACGGAATGTAAGCGGTAAACGTAGTGTCCCTATCCGTTACATATTTGGTTCCGGTCACCGCAATGCCCTTCGCCAGCGTTATGCTCAGCGGTGTCTCTTCGTCCTTCTCATTTACCGGCATGAACTGCAGCGAAAGTACCTTGCCGTCACCACCATTCACAGCCGTAATGTTTATGGGTGTACCGTTGCTGGCCAATTTCAGCTTGTTGCCCACATCGTTCAGGCTTACGTTATAATTCAGCCCCAT
>Ga0364917_1107_pt1 | contig 19479 bp, 16 predicted proteins | sample SorcelJu500001C5_2_FD_206978 | JGI IMG/M metagenome (GOLD analysis project Ga0364917, IMG submission 206978) | Enriched cells from Trout Bog Lake Hypolimnion, Wisconsin, USA - BchlTB.June20.5000.01.C5 | ecosystem: Environmental > Aquatic > Freshwater > Lake > Hypolimnion/Profundal zone | place...
AACTAAAGGCATACCTTGCGATTGCCACGTCGCAGCCGGCGTCGAAGCCCATCGGCTCCTCGCAAAGACAAAAAGGTGGTAATGCTGATCCAGGTAATAACTACCATGTCATTTCGAACGAGCTTCTTCGGCACAGCGCAGGGCGCGAGGAGAAAACCTGAACACTATGCCCGGCAAGGGGTACAAGTTTTCTCCTTACCCCCAACGGCACATGCCTTGCAGGTTCGTCGAAATGACATCTTCATTAGTAGCAATAGTTCAAATATGGTGGGTGGTACTATGTTGAATTGGATTTTATATCCTGACTATTATAAGTTGACACAAGTACACAGCCCGCAGGCCAGCGCTGCATACTCGGGCCGGGGGAGGTCTTCAATTTTTCAATAAATTATATTGAATAGCACCTATTATGACAGTTGCCAATATTGAAAAAATGAAAACCAGAAAACATATAATAACACCAGCTGTAACACTAAATTTAAATGACTTATATTGAGATGAGATTATATATTCATACCGTTTTCTTTTAATATAAATGTAGTTAAATAAAAAAACCATTACTATTCCCCCGGCAAGAAATAAAAACACGACATAATAAATATCTAGAATATTAATTCGAAAAACTAAAAAACAAATTATTTCAAGTCCACTCATTAAGAGACAAGTAGATGAAATCGCCGCTAAGATTGTAGCCCGCTCAAGAGGGGTTTGCCATGTAAAATCCGTAACTTCTCTTTTTTTAAATGAAGCCATTGGATAAAAAACCAAAAAATCAAATACTCTCATATTTAAATCTATGACTTTTTTTAATGTGTATCAGAAACAATTGTGGAACTAAAGTTCCTTATTTGCTTCTCCCCTTCCTATTCAGCACCTCCAAAATACATAAATGTTCCCGCCGCCCCCATCTGGCGCGAGTATGTAGCGCTAGAAGGAGGCTTTTGGCTCGGCGCAAACTTGCCATTGCTCCCGTTGGTTGCAATGGTTTTATTCCCATCCTTTTATATTCGAGAACGTCTCATATGAAATGCCATTTTCATAGGTCCACTCTTTTCCTGTTTTTAATTCATACGCATTTTCGGATAATGACAATAGAGCTTCAAAATCAATATCTTTAAGCATTTTGGACGCGTCTTTGACGATCTCTTCATAGGTTAAACGGCCATTTGCAATAACTGCACAACGCGCGTATAAAAACATATCTACTGATAAATAATCTTCTTTTTCATCGTAAGAATACTCCCCTATATTTTGAGCGTGACTCTTTGTGTCAAGTTGAAATAACTTATAAGCCAGTGTTTCCTCAAAGTTTTTAATTTCGGAAACTTTTAATTTCGATAATTCCCTAATAGCGGGCTCCAAAACTTTATCATCATTCCCTTGATGCTCCCAATCAAGTTTGGAAATGATATTCCAAAACTGTTCATCCGAAAGCATTTTTTTGGGGTTTCTATTTCGAAGCTCCTTCATTAATTTCTCATTTTCTGCCCTGGAAATTTCGATTTCTTTACTAAATGCTTCGTGATCATATTTGTAACGCCATTCAATTAACGCCTCATAGCCAATGTCGTCTTTGATTTTTCCGTATAAAGAAAAACCGTCGTTACCCCCTATCTCTATTTTAAGTTCACTTTCCTCATTGTTAATCGTGATATTACCAATGTATTTACAAGTTTTCGGGAATTTCCCTGAATGTATCTGAATGAGTTTCTTCCCTTTGGGATAAATAAATTCAGTCGCTAAAATTTCCTTGAGGCGGGCATCGTCGATAGACGGAGGAATATTATCGATATAAGTTGTTACACCAATTAAATAAAATTCACTTGGTGAAAAATCAAATGCTCCTCCGGTTTTTAAAACTTTTACAGCTCCAAATCGTCCATCTTTAAGATTAGTTTGGTAAATATCACCCTGTTTCATGATCATTAATTTGTAATCGTTTAATTTAAGGATATTGTCCATAAATAACCGAAATATTAGTCAAAGCATACCCGCTAGTATACTAAAAACGGCCTTTAAACTATCCTAACGGGGGCAAAGTATACTTTGGGTATACTCAAAACCCCATCTGGCGCGAGTATACCGCGCAAAAGCCTTGGGCGCTGTGTACTCCTGCTTAAGTGCATAAGCTACAGAAGGACAAGGGTACACCGCCTCGCAGGTCAGGGCTGTATACTCGCGCAAGGGTGGGGACAGACTTACGAAGTTTAAAAAACTTCGTAAGTCTAATCCGGGTACGAACTTCGAAACAAAGCTAAAGGCATACCTTGCGATTGCCACGTCGCGGCCGATGCTGATACCCATCGGCTCCTCGCAAAGACAAAAAGGTGGTGAGGCAGACTTACGAAGTTTTTTAAACTTCGTAAGTCTCATCGAGGTACGAACTTCGAAACAAAGCTAAAGGCATACCTTGCGATTGCCACGTCGCGGCCAACGCTGGTACCCATCGGCTCCTCGCAAAGACAAAAAGGTGGTAATTCTGATCCAGCTAACAACTACCATGTCATTTCGAACGAGCTTGATGGGGATTGTGGCGGGCGCGAGGAGAAAACCTAAACGCCATACCGGGCAGGATGTACAAGTTTTCTCCTTACCCCCAACGGCACATGCCTTGCCGGTTCGTCGAAATGACATTCTCTTTAGTAGTGTAATTACAGCTATTATAGTTAAATGTTGGTCCGGATTTGAAATCTTTGCTGATGTAAGTTAACACAATTACAAAGCTTGTAGGCCAACGCGACATACTCGCGCCAGAGGAGAATATCGTAATGATTTACCCCTAAAACAAAAGCCTCCAATCATTTGATTTGAAGGCTTTTAATGTACTTTGTTATTAAAACCAGCGGAGAGAGAGGGATTCGAACCCTCGATACACTTTTGATGTATACACACTTTCCAGGCGTGCTCTTTCGACCACTCAGACATCTCTCCGGTAAGGGATGGCAAAAGTATACAAATCTTTAATTTATCACTTAATCTAATTTGTAACTAAAACACCAAAAACAAAAAAAAGCCGCCATTTACACGGGCGGCTTCCTTTTTTCATAGGTCAGGTATTAAATTTTATCCAAAAAGCGTCTTTCGCTTGTTTTTATATGTTCTTCGTATTTCTCTTTGCGCTCATTCATTTCGGATATGATCGCTTCGTACCAATCGGATTCTGAACTGCAGAGGTAGGAGATCTTAAGACCCATCAGGAAATCATCAACCAAAATGAGGTTATTATCGTTATCACTGATCTTACTATTGTTAAGGTCTAACTCATTAACATATTCACCCAGGTACTTCCTGGTTATGCTATCGATAACGTAGGATCTTTCGCTGCGATCAAGCTGATTATAAATATAATTGATCAAAAATGCCTGATTATTATACAGATGTACTTCGCAACGGGTTTTCAAACCATTGAATTTCCATTTGTAAACAAATATCGACAGCTTCTTTTCTGTAAATACAAAATCAGGTTTTCCATGGCGGGCGATAACACATTTTGCACTACGCCCTAAAACACCTTTTTGTATTTCTGAATTGGTATGCACTGTCCTGAGTTTCATAGAATCGGTAAAAATTCCGATGTAACTCGAAAAGTTGGCATACTGGCTAAGCACAGCTTTGTAATAAGCTGAGTTGCTGGTATAGTAACTTCCAAAAAGCACTTTTCTCTTTATTTCAGAAAAAATGTTGCTTTTTTTCAGGTAGTAGTAAATATTTTTATGAGCGGCTAATGTTCCCATTTAATTTTTTTGGTTTGGTTGGCTAAATAATAGATTATCAATCTCTACATAAATTTATTTCAATTAGTTTATGCCCATTTATACGGATATTTCAGCGCCAAGGTTGTTAATTACTAGCCTGATAAATAGGCTAAAATGCTTACTTTCAATTACTTATTAAGCAAATTTTACTTAATAAGAATTTTATAATAAACTGATAATTAATTTGGTATGGTCGATTGCCTAATTAAGATTTTCAACCAATCTGTAACATAATTATTACAGAACTGCATGCTCATTTACACCCTATAGTTCAGCTTTGTGACGGGGATGGATCATACAAATGAACGCCAAACTTGAACCAAACGGTCAAAACCTAAAATCAGCTGGGCTATACTTGTTTCAGATGAAATCAACCCACGAAAAAATATTGATTTGCTGGAATTACTCCCCAAATGCCCTAAAATTTCTGTACCAACGCGGCTGTCAGCACCTGGGCATACCAACGGGCAAGGAAATCATTTGGATGAAGCGGATTAACCAGGCAGTCCTTAGCTTTTTTTAGCTGATATAATTCTCCGCTTATCTGATACATATCAAGCGAAGCTATTCCTACTTTTTCCATACCATTCAACACCTGGCTATATCCTTTAAGATTGCCGGTATAAAACAATTTGTAAGGATCGCTATCCAATATATAGTCGGGATCGAATTGCATATTGGCCAAGAGCAAAAATTCAGCATTTGGGTTGCTTAACCTTACTTTTTTTATGATCGTGTCTATGTATGATTTGAATTCATCGGGTTTCATGCGCCAAAAGTCGTTCATCCCGAAATCGAGGATAACCAGATCTGGTTTCAGGGGATCAATATACTGTGCAGCATATCTCGCTCCCCAATCAACCGTTGAGCCGGGAAGGCCTGCATTGTATAGTTTGATATCCTTGTTGTGGTAGGTCTTCTGCAATTGTCTGGCAAACAGATCGACGTAGGCAGGCATAAAAGGCGGCACATCGTCAAAACCGCTAACATCCATACCACGGGTGATACTCATCCCATAGGCTATGATGCGTAAAGGCTTTCCCGCCTTAAGTTTGGCCATTACTTTGGGTAAAAGCTGCCCCTTGAACATCGGTATTGTGCCATCCCAACTATCATGATGGATATAAGTTACCACTACCCATTTTGATTGGCTACTATACCATGCCAGGTCAGTTTTAGCGAAGGAGGTATCAGCACTAAAAGGCATTGGGGAATTAGCGGTTCTAATAATTTCCTTTCCGTTAAGCCTGTAATCACGTTCAGCGGCATAAGTATTTTTAAGATCGTAACTTTTTACCGATAGCAGCTGGTCGGGCTGAAACATTAATTTACCCGTTGCCGCCTGGCCATTTATCGAATTCAATAGAACCGTTTCATTGTAAATCGTATCCGAATGCCAAAACGGCCGCATATATTCATCCAGGTTTACATCAGGATGATGTTTTGTCGGCGGGGCCGAAAGGACAAAATCATCCGCATAAAACACGCCGGGGCTATTTACAGCTTTTTCAATACCGATCTCCATCGAGCTTGAATAAGGCGGCGATTCTGTATAATTTCCTGCCTGATGGTAATTGAGGGAGTCTCCTGCCTGATTTTGATAGGAAAGCAATAAGCGATGCTTACTATCATAAAAACGCAAAAAAACAGTAGCATGAGCACCTTTTTGGTTGGCTTTGATATAAAAATTGAAATCGACTATTGCCAGTGGTGCAACTGGTAAAATAATTGATAAGCGCCCCTGTTCAATTTCGGCACATGAATGTCCCTGATGAGCATGTACCTGGTCGAGTTTCACTTTACCTTTTATTCGCCAACCGGCAAACCCCTGTTCAAAACCACTATTGCTTTGCGCATATAGACCATTACTCAGGGTAAAAAATACCAGGAAGAGCAGAAGATGCCGGATATTCATTATTCAAAAAATTAGCAAAAATAAAAGGATCAATCGCCGGCAATGGTCACTTTAGCACCATTTACCTTCAAAGGCAGCCACAAATAATCGGATTTCGGAAGATCGAGCTTATTCCACCTGTCAGCCATAAAGATAAACTGTCCGGGTTTACCGCTAATTGGCAATACAAAGGTACTTTGGGCCTGGTAGGTAAATTCAGCTCCCTTACCGCGACATGGATTGCCAAATTCTTTATAAGGCCCAAACGGACTATCGGCAACTGCATAAGTAGCGGCATTGGGCGACCAGCCGGTACATGATGAGGTGATCAAATAATATTTGCCTCCACTTTTAAATAGGGCCGGCGCTTCACGATTGCGACCGATCAAAATACGGCTAAAAGCTCTAGTTGGTGACAGATAGTCGTTGCTTAACAGGCAAACCTGCATGGTTTTGTTTTGTTCAGATGAGTAAACCAGATAGGCCTTATCATCATCATCTTTAAACAAGGTCATGTCACGCGACATGTTTCCATTAGGTTTAACACTATACAGGTAATGATAGGGCCCGGTCGGTTTATCGCTGATGGCAACACCCGATTGTGAATAAGAATAGTCCTTTTTATCGATATGCATCCACATGACAAACTTTTTGGTGGACGAATTGAAGACTACTTTCGGCCGTTCGATCACGCGACTTGTGTCCAAATCACTGGTGGTATCGCCAACAGTCGGCTTTAATGCGACCCCTTCGTACTTCCAATGTTGCAGATCTTTCGACGAATAACAGGAAACACCTCCGGCCGGAACACGGTAATCTTCCCATTGCTGACCTGCAACCAGCCAGGTGTTTCCGGTCTTGATCTCGCCAAAAAGATAATACCTGCCATTATAATGCATGATACCGGCACCGTGGGCATTAACGAAATTGCGTCCTTCGTCAACCAATTTACCTTTTACGATTTGAGCGCTTGTTCCGACGACCAGGCCGAGTGCAAGTAAAATCAATAAGAGTTTCAATTTATCCATAAATAACCTCGTAAACCTGTGCTTTTAAAATCGCAGCGTCTTTTTCATCGGTGCTGCAAGTTACCTCGATATTTAAAGTTGGATCGATATCACTGCTTTTCACTTCAGCTACGCCCCATGATAGCCCGCTCCAGATCATCTTGTCGTATTCGATATGCTGGGCCAGGGTTTTGCCAGCCTGAACAACTTTGATGCGGATCACTTCATTTACCTTTTTACCGTCAGGAGGTGCACCAAGCCATGAGCGGCAAGGGTCGCCATTGCTGTAAAATTGCTGGAATACCACACGATAATTTTTATTGGCAACAGGCTGAAAATGCGCCGTCAAAGATCTTTCACCGGTTCGCTGAAAGTCTATAGCTAACTTTTCTATCGAATCTGCTGTTCTTATCGAATGATCTTTACCTAACACATAGGCATCGCTGGCATATTGACCGAAACCGACCACGGCCATTTGTTCAGGCCCGAGATGGATCATTGCTCCGTGCATGCCTGCATTACCATCAGCAAACAATACTTTCGATGGCCCCGGCAATACCGGCAAGGTAACCCATGCCATTGATTGTGATGGGTTGATCACCGTGCAAACTGTGCCTTTTGGCCCTACTGACTTAAGGCCATAGGGCTGGCCAGAGCCCGGGACAGCGCCAAAAGGCACCGTACTATCTTGTTGTTGCAATTCAGTAAATAATCCCTGTGCTTTCGCGAACCAAAGTCCATCATCGTCACTCAACAACTCCAGGTTACCATGGTAAACATTTAACCAGCCACCGCGTGCCAACTCCAAAATAAGCATGCCTTTCCATCCGTTCAGGCCGCGATAATAGCAGGTACCTGTTTCGCCGATCATAAAGGCGCAATTGTCAATTCTTCGTATCGGCATACCATATGCTTTAAAAGCACTGACCTGGTGATCAGAATAATTATCCTGCGATCGCCATATATTCATCATGGGCACATCTGAAAAACGGGGATCGCCGCTGTATAAAGTATCAAAAGTATCCAACCACCGTTTATCGATAGGCTGCGTTTTTTCAAATGGCGTATAGGTGTTATCCATACTTCCGCCAAAGCCGTTATAACCGGTGATCAGTATGTCGGGATTGGATTTCCGGAAATTTTGCAGCATTTGCATAAAAGCGACTTTGTTTTTCTCGAACACCTCCTCTTTGCTGTATTTGTCCTTCATGGCCGGGGTAACTGCCTCGAAATACGCAAAATCAAACTTAAATAACCGAACACCTTTATCGTACCACAATTGCAGCGTTTTTGCCAGGTGAGCAAGATAACCTCCATCAAACAAACACATGATATTCGGGTCGGTAGCTAATGAATCTTTCCATTCATCAATTACTTCCAAAAAACGACCGCTGCGTGTAGCGATGAGGTTAGTAGAGAACCACATGCCCGGTTTGATATTATTTTGCCTGCACCCTTCCAGCCACCTGTCAGGGCCATTGGGCCAGTGCTGCTTATGCCAGCCCCGGTAGCCACCCCACAGATCGAACCAAAAAGCATCCATCACATAATAATCAATACGTACACCAAGCTTTTTAAGGCGGACAATTTCATTTAGCTCCCGTAGGGCCAATTCTTCCGTCTGGGGTTTATTGTCAGACAATTCATCATAAGCCGACCAGTTATTGTACACAAAAACCGGCTGCGTAGGTCCTTCAAACCTAAGTTCTGAATAGGAAGCGGGTTTAGTCCAGGCCCTCACAAATGGTTGCATAGCCAAACCCCCAATTAATGTATTCCGGATAAAATTTCGCCTTTTCATACTTAAAGTTTTAGCTTGCCTATACCAAACTGACCAGTATAAACAGCACTGCGTTTTAAAGGAGTATTTTTCAGTACGTAGTTATCAAATTTCCTGAACTGACTGGCAGAGGTGATTTTCGTTTTACCCGGAGCTTTAAAATCAGGCTTAATATTGAACCCGACAATACCGTCAATTTGTTCCTGACCGGTTTTTAAAGCCCAGCCTTTAAAACTGGTTATACCGTCGATATTAAAACCTGCGGCAATACTCCACCAATCATTTTGCCAGAATTTAACGTCGCCGATTTTGTCCTTTCCTTTGATAAGCGTATCCCTTCCCACAAAAATATTATTGTACATCCTGATACCTTTGCTTTCACTTTTTTCCGAAAAACTGATGGCCGCAACTTTGTCATTGTAAATGATATTACCGTATACCCGGCAATTATGAAATTGCTTTTCGTCGTCCGAGCTGTTCCAGATGTACAATCCAGCCTGCGAATCGGAAACGGTACCATCATTCTCGCTGATATTATACCGAAACACATTGTCGTGCCATGGGCTGGCCCCCCAATACTGAAAAATACAATAACCACTACCCCAGTTATCATAGGATAGATTGTATTGAACAATGGAATTAGTTACACCCCCATCCAGGTCGAAACCACCACCATCGGCACCACCTTTAGACGTTTTATTTTTGTACGACAGGCAATGTTGAATAATAACGCTATCGGCCTCATAGGCCCAGATACCTACCGGCCCGTTGCCTATCCTGGGCATATCCCAACCGTTGTTGGTCGCCGTACAATGATCGATCAGTACTTTTCGGCAATCACCTACCACTATGCCATTGCCGCTATGATTGTTCAGGTTGGTGGGGTCGCCGGGATTGTTTTCGGCACGACATGACAATATCCGGATATTATAGCTTTCACGCGTCTGGTAAGGCGCTTCGACAGTAATACCTGCCGAACCATTATCATGAACGAAGATATTTTTTGCGATGACATTTTTAGAGGAATAGATCAGTAATCCGGATTTTTGGAAACCGGAGATATCAAGATCCTCCACCCTGATGTGATTACTATTGACCAGTGCCAGCCCGTCTTTTACATTACCGGTTTTACGCCCCGAGCCCAGTAGCACCAGGTGTTGAAGTTTGATGAATTGCTCGTTGTATAAACGTATTGCCGCGCTATCACGTCCATCTATAGTAGTATAACCTTTGCCCCAGGAAGTGATAACAATCGGCTTGCTATTGGTACCATTAAGTCCGGAACGAAGTTGGAGCGTGCCCTCAAATCGCTGGCCCGAGCGAAAAAACAAGGTATCACCTGCTGCTAAAAATAAAACGTTTGCCTTGTTGATCGTTTTAAAGGGCTTTAGGCGGGTTCCCTTACCGGCATCAGAACCAGTAGTATCAATATACCAGGCCCGGGCAGGTCTGCCTTCAGCAAACGACGTATTAATTGTCAGTAATACACTATTTACAACGAGGCAAAAAAGGCCGCAGATCATTTTTGGGTGCATCAAATTACCAGCTAAGTTTTAATTTCGGTTTATCTGAACAAGATGGCAAATTAATTGGTCAATTCAAATGTTCTTTTCAGCCTGATATCATCAGAAGCGCTTCCTATCATCACCTGAAATTCGCCCGGTTGTGTTACATATTGCAGGCTGTCATTGTAAAAATACAACTTATCCCTACTGACCGTAAAAGTTACCTTCCTGCTTTCGCCGGGCTGCAGGAATACCTTCTTAAAGTCTTTTAATTCTTTGACCGGGCGAAGGGGTTGTGAAACCAATTGGCGTATATATAATTGAACTGTTTCTTCTCCGGCATATTTTCCGGTATTTTTTAGGGTGAAGGAGATTTGAAAACTTCCATTATCTTTTATCGGCGAGGTGCCGGCCGAAGGCTCATCATCGATATAATCGAAATTTGTATAGCTCAACCCATAGCCAAAGGCATAGCGTGGCGAATTTGGCAGATCGATATAAGCCGATTTGTAAAAAACATCTTTATCATTTGCTGCAGGCCTGCCTGTATTCAGGTGGTTATAATAAATCGGGATTTGCCCTTCTGTGCGTGGGAAAGTGATCGGTAATTTACCCGATGGGTTGTAAGCCCCATATAAAACATCAGCGATCGCATTTCCGCCCTGGCTACCCAACCACCAGGTGTACAATATTGCGTTGGCATTATCAGCTGTATAGTTAAAGATCATCGGGCGCCCCGCCATTAATAACACAACCACTGGTTTGCCTGTTGCCACCACAGCTTTGATCAAATCTTCCTGAACGCCCGGCAAATGAATATTGGCTTTGCTTTTGGCCTCACCGGTCATGTCGGGTGCTTCGCCCATAGCCATTACAACAACGTCGGCAGTTTTGGCGGCTTCCACAGCATCAGCAAATCCTGCCTGCGACTGATCGTCAATATTGCAACCCTTCTGGTAAACAAAATGTGTTTTGGGAGCAGTATTCTGTAGCGCCTCCAATACGGAAGGGATATCTTCATTCGGCTCGATGTCCAATGACCAAAAGCCTTTTTGTTCTTTTTTAGCTTTCGCCAATGGGCCTATCACCGCAACAGTTTTGGTATCCTTTGACAATGGTAGCAATTGACCACTATTTTTTAGTAATACGATACTTTTTAGGGCCATGGCTCTGGCTTCCGCCTGGCTTGCCGGAAGGTTTAACATGGTCTTCTCCCGTACCGGATTTATAAAACGATAAGGATCATCAAACAGTCCCATCTCGAATTTCTTCCTCAGTATCCGGCGAACCGATTCATCAATTAACGAGACCGATACTTTTCCTTCATTTACCAGCTTTTCGAGATTTTCGATATAGCTGCGGCTTTCCATGTCCATATCATTACCGGCTTTAACAGCAATTTCGGCAGCCTGGTAATTATCTTTGGCATAACCGTGCGGTATCATCTCACCGATCGATCCCCAATCGCTCACCACAAAGCCCTTAAAATTCCAGATCTTTTTCAATACCTCACGTTGCAGGTAATTGTTGCCTGTTGCCGGTGTACCGTTCAGATCATTGAACGAATTCATAAAAGTAGCAGCACCGGCTTCCTCTGCGGCTTTAAACGGCGGCAGGTAAACCTCCCAAAGCGTATGAAGACTCATATCTACACTATTATAGTCGCGTCCGCCAATGGCAGCGCCATAGGCTGCAAAGTGTTTAGCGCAGGCCATTACTGCATCAATACTGCCCAAACCCCGACCCTGAAAGCCGCGCACCCTTGCTGTTGCGATCAAAGATCCCAGGTAGGGGTCTTCGCCCGCACCTTCCATTACCCTGCCCCAGCGGGGGTCGCGCGCAATATCAACCATGGGTGCGAAGGTCCAGTTAATGCCCGAAGCCGAGGCTTCTGTAGCAGCAATACGTTCGGCACGCTCTATCGCTTCTGTGTTCCAGCTGGCGGCTTCAGCAAGTGGTATAGGAAAAGTTATTCGGTAACCGTGTATCACATCCTGCCCGAAAAGCAGCGGTATTTTTAAGCGCGATTGCATCGCAGCGTCCTGAAATAATTTAGTATGTGCACTGCCCATGATATTCAGAACAGCACCAACCCTTCCCTGCCTGATCTCGGCAAGTTTGTCGCCTACTTCTTTGGTAACTGGGCCGGTAGCCTCCCAGTCGCCATTATACTGGTTCATTTGCCCGATCTTTTCGGCCAGCGTCATTTTTGACAGTACTGAATCTACTTTTTTATCGATCCGATCCTGGGCTGATGCTTGTTGCAAAAAGACAATAACGCTGAAAACCAGCAATGCCGGAGCGATTCTATTAAAATTCATAATTGTATAATTTAGTTTTTAGGGCTGACCAGCAAATGGAACAACCCCTAAAAATAGCTATTAATTTCATTTACTTAACCCCGGAGTCAATAAAAAAGCCCTTTGTATTTTCGACAAAGGGCCTGTGTTTTCAAACTTAAAGCTGAATGAGCTATCTGCGGCCTCCACCAAAGAAAAAGCCTATATTGAATGCCGCGTAGTTTGAACTATTGCCATTGGCGTCGTTGCCAAGTACATTATATTCTGCCGATATTCTGAAATGCCCGATCTCAAAGCCAGCACGTGGGAAAAAACCGAATTTAGAGCCAAGACTAACATAGCCGGAATTGGAAGTACCCTGGCTACTCCCGCTCACACTGATCGAACCCTGGTAGTACAAACCCGCACCACCTCCAATAAATGGCCTGAAGCCGCCATTTGCCAGGTACAGATCAAGTGTTGGTGTAAAGGAGTATATCGCTGAAACATTAGCACTGCCACTAGTACCGCTTCCGCTACCGCTTGTATTGCCGTAGGCCAAAGCTGCCCCCTGCAAACGGAAGCCAAGAGCAACACCATCACCAAGCCTGTAATGCGGCTCAAGTACAAAAGTTGCACCTGCTTTGATCTTGTCTCCGGCACTGGTACTGGTTGTGGGCGGAATAGCATAACCTAAAGTTAGGTCGAACTTGAACTTATGGAATTTTGACGTTGTAGAAGATGCCGATGTTAACGACGACGAAGTTTGTCCGGCAGCCATGAGCGAGAAACCACTCAGCACTGCGATGAGTATTAAATTTTTCATGTTCGTACAGGTTTAAATTGTTAATGAAAGTTAAATGAAATAATTGAAAATTCCTATCTTTCAGCAAATTATGATTGCAATGAAAAAAATCGCTTTGTTGATACTGTTACTGTTTCCCGGTGTTTTATTTGCCCAGCAGGTTAAATTTGGAAATAACCCGGCTGCAGGAAAATATTACGAGGTACGTGGCATAAAAATGTATACCGAAACCTATGGAAAGGGCAAGCCATTACTACTTATTCATGGGAACGGAGGAAGCATCTCGGCGTTTAAAAGTACGATCCCTTATTTCTCAAAAAAATACAAAGTCATTGCGGTTGATAGCCGTGCCCATGGCAAAACTATTGACCCGAGCGATTCACTTAGTTTTGAGCAGATGGCGGATGATTTTGCCGCACTGCTTGACAAGATGCATATTGATTCAGCTTATGTTATCGGCTGGAGCGATGGCGGTATCAACGCGCTTTTGCTTGCTATGCGTCACCCGGATAAAGTGATCAAATTAGCCGCTACCGGCGCCAACCTGACCCCTGACTCACTCGGCATCATACCTAAAGAATGGAACGGAATGGTCAAACAATACAACAGCGATAAGGATAAACCACGTACCACCGCAAAACAGAAAAACGACTGGAAGATATTCATGCTCGATTACACACAGCCTAACGTTCCCTTTTCGGCACTGAAGGTGATCAAATGCCCTTCGCTTATTATTTGCGGCGACCATGATGTGATCCCGATCGAGCATACCGTAAAAATTTACCAGGCCATACCGCGGGCCTACCTTTGGGTTGTGCCAAACTCTGGTCACCCTACCCTGATCGAGCACCGCGACGATTTCAATAAATTGGTTGACCACTTTTTTGAGAAGCCGTTTGGGAAGTAGTGGTTGGTGATCAGTTAACTTGTGATTGGTAGTTCAGACATAATTTGACCCGGCTTCAAAATACAAAGATGAAAAAACAAGCTTAACGCTGTTTTCCGGGTACAATTTAAATACGGTATTCAGGTAATTTAAACCCGGTTTACGATAAACCCCGGCAATCAGTAATGAATAGCTAAGTTCTTGAGGTATTCCATATTTACCCTGGCGCTTTGCAATGGTGTCTCGTGGAAATAACGACTTTGCTCCACAAAGAAATACTGCATCCCGTTGTCGAGCCCGGTGGATAATAAATGAGGGTAATTGATGATACCCTGTCCCAGGTCACAAGCCGATTCATCTTCGCTGCCGGCAGGCAATCGCTGTTTCAACACATCGCGCATATGGCAAAGACGAAAACGAGGGCTGTATTTTTTAATATAAGCTTCCGGGTCCTGGCCTTCGGTCACCGTATAATAGAAATCCATTTCAAAATCCACCAGGTCCTTGTCGGTATGGGCTAATAACACATCGATCGGCAATTGTCCGTCAACTTTTTTATAAGGATAATCATGCGGATGGTAGCCGAAACGCATCCCATGCTGCTTGCACAATTCACCTTTACGGTTAAACTCATCAGCAAACTCTTTAAATTTATCGATCGACTTTTGCGGGCCTTTCCAGGGGCATATCAGGTATTTCATGCCTATTTCCGCGGCCAGCTCCACTTGCTTTTCAAAACCACCCGGTTCATCATTATAATGGCTCGAAATCAAGGTCAGTCCGTTATCGCCGGCAAGCTTTTTAAATTCGGTATTACTCATCCCCCAAAACATGCCTTTGTCGCTACCATAGCTTTCCAATTGGGTATAACCCATCTTACCTAATTGCGCCAAAGTACCTTTGGTATCGCTTGCCATTTCGGCCCGCACCATATATAATTGTATCCCTATTGCCTGCAGTTTTCGTGCAGGCATAGCGAATTTTAATTTTGACAGCGGCAAACTCAAAGCCAGCATCCCCGAATTACGAATAAATGTTCTTCTGTTGGTCATTTGGTGAATTGTTAATTGGGAATCTTTACCGTTTAATTTATGAGACGGGGCAAAAAATAACCTCAAAAGTAATGACCGATAAACTAAATCTAAACCAAACCCTTTTTTAATTGCTCTGCTGCATGATTGGCTGCCCGTGCTGCAAAAGCCATATAAAGTATTGATGGGCTTTGATTGCCGGTACTGGTCATGCAAGCGCCGTCGGTTACATAAACATTATTGCATAAGTGCAAACGGTTCCATTGATCAAGTAGTGACGTTTTTGGATCCTTACCCATTCTGCATCCGCCCATTTCATGTATATCCAGGCCTGGTGCCTGGTGTGTGTCGTGTTTGGTAATATCCTTCAGCCCGGCAACCTCCAGCATTGCTGCGCTTTGATCAAGGAAGTCTTTCACCATTTTATCATCATTGTCGTCGTACCCAACCGACGTGATCAATTGCGGTATGCCCCAACGATCTTTTTGATCTTTGCTCAACCTCACATGATTGGTTTCTTTCGGTATCGTTTCGCCTTGCATATACATACCGGCATGCCATGGTCCCGGCTCGGTCAGTGATTCTTTCAGATCGGCCCCTATCCCCTCATTCCACGACTGTCTGCCCCGGTTTGAATACACAAAAGTTAAAAAGCCCCCAATATAATCCGTATCCTGTTTGTGCAGGTTACGGTAATTGGCGATCATCGGGTTAGTTGGATTGCGTCCATAATAATATTTATCTTCAAATCCCTCTACCCTGCCGTGAACGCTACCCCGGTAATTTTGAAAAGCCATGTATTTACCCAACAGTCCGCTATCATTACCCAGGCCATTCGGGAAACGGTTGGAAGTAGAATTGAGCAGGATCAGGTTAGTATTTAAACACGCGGCATTCAGAAAGATGACCTTTGCAAAATATTCTGTTGCTTCGAGTGTATTCGTATCGATGATACGGACACCGGTAACTTTAGCTTTTTGCTCATCATAGATCAGGGAATGCACTACCGAAAATGGTCGGATAGTTAAGTTTCCGGTCTTTTTTGCCCATGGCAAAGTAGACGAAACCGAGCTAAAATACCCGCCAAAAGGACAACCACGCGTACACAGATCGCGTGCCTGGCATTGGCCCCGCCCCTGTTGCAAATGTATCGGTTGGGGTTTGGTCAAATGGGCCCAGCGGGTCTTCACCATAAAACGATCTTTGTAATGAGCTTTTATTTTGCTTTGAATATCAGCCTCAACACAACTCATATCAAAAGGCGGCAGGTAATCGCCATCCGGCATGGCTTCCAGGCCATCCTTATCACCGCAAATACCCGAAAATTTTTCGACGTGCGAATACCATGGTGCTATATCAGCATAACGTATGGGCCAGTCGACCGCATACCCGTACCGCTGGGGTGCTGAAAACTCAAAATCACTCCAGCGCTGGCAAGCCCTGCCCCACATGATGGATTTTCCGCCAACCTGGTAACCCCTGATCCAATCAAAAGGCTTTTCCTGGATGTAAGGATGTTCAGTGTCTTTGACAAAAAAATGGTCGGTATCCTCGCCATAGGCATAACAGCGACTGATCACGGGGTTTTCTTTGGTAACCGCCAGTGTCTCCTGTTGATGATGCTTAAATTCCCAGGGACCCTTTGTTGCCGTGGGGTAATCTTTGATATGTTCAATATTGCGCCCGCGCTCCAATACCAGTGTTTTTACACCCAGGTCGCATAGCTCTTTGGCGGCCCATCCTCCGCTGATCCCCGAGCCTATGACAATGGCGTCATAGGTATGCTGCTCCGTTCCTTTACTCATAAACTGATTTATTTTAGTTCAAATAATACAAGGCTGATCGCTTTCTTGCTCGTTGCCGATAAGTAGAATGAGATGCCCGGTTCAATATAGGTTTCCTTTTTTGCTTTTATTGTGATCAACTTATGGTGTGTTGTATCGTGCAGAATAATATCGTCGCCTTCAACCAAACCGGCTATCATAGGGCCGCGATCATTAATAACCACCTTGTTGAGTGACGAATCCGTAAAGCGCCAGGCCAGGGCCTTTTCTGAAGCAAACAACTGGTTCAATGGCAATGGTTTACGATTTTTATCAGGCTGATACGCTGAAAGTAATTCAATATCGGTAACGTGGTATTCAACCCCTCCAAGGTTCCCTACCCGATGAATGATCGAATCCTGACCATAGTCGCGGTAAAAAACATCGCCGGCATGGGTTACCGATCTCACCCAGGCCTGCCCTTTTAATTGGGTTTCGGTCGTATCGTTCGAAAATATTAAAACAACAGAAGCGATGGAATGAATATGATACAAGGTACTGTCGTGCGGCGGCACATTAACATCTAGCACCCTGAAATATTGGTTTTCGAAAACCTGATGATGTTTGGGTTCGAAGCGCACTTGCACCTGGGCGCTAACAGTCCATGTTAAGCCACAAATTATAGCGATGATAAAAGGAACCCGCCTACGCATTTTAACTATCGTTTTCGCAATAAAAACAAGTAACATCCCGATGCAACCATAAAAACGATGCAGGCAGGTGCGTACTAACTTTTCCTTCCATTAATCGTTGCATAATTTCGCGCTTGCTTTGCCCAAAAACCGGCAAAATGATCTTTTTGGCTTGTAATATATCGGCCAGTCCAAGTGTCATACCATGGGTGATGACATTGCCCTTACCGGTGATCATGCTATGGCTTAATGAGGTTTCACTCAACTGTGCCAGGTGAGGCTGCGGCTGTAAAACATCGGCGGGTTCGTTAAATGCGATATGCCCATTGGTACCCAATCCTAAAACAGCCAGATCAATTGGCCCATTATTGTCGAGGTATTGACGTACATGTTTAAATTCCTGCTCCGGATCATTTGTTAATCCATCGAAAGTAATATATCGGTCAGGTGAAACCTCCAGCGGTTCAATCAGGTTTTTGCGAAGGTAATATTCGCATGAGCCAGGGTCATCTATACCCAAACCGTACCACTCATCCAGTTTGATAAACCTAATGTTTTCAACCACGATATTAAATTGCTTTCTAACCAGTTCGCGGTAAATACCAGTAGGCGAATTCCCGGTTGCCGCGCAAACCAGTGAGTGCGGGTATTCCCGAAATTCATTAACAAGCAATTCAGAAGCCAGCTCATTCAATTCGGCAACACTATTACAGTGGATAATTTTCATACAGGAAGGTATTATAATTGGTATTAGTCAAATATAAACTTTAGGGATTTAACACGTGGGTATTATAAAAACAATATTTGACTTGTACCTTTATTTTTATCTCTCGTCATCAGCATAAAAATAGCGAGGCGATTGTAATTCAGCCTTTTTTGCATTACCGTGAGACACAAATTGTATTTTTAGCAAAAGAATAATTAAACAAAAAGATTTTTAGATCGATATTTAAATTAAATATTAACAGCCCAAATAAAATTTATGCCTTTTGTATCTGTGACCCGGTTAAGGGTCAAATCCATATTTTACCTGTTCAGTTTCATGAAAGCCAACGAGGCCTCGGTAAAAGCGTTGAAGGAAGCCAGCGGCCTTTTAAAAGGGAGCGAGTTGATGGACAAAAAATTGACTTTCTGGACGATCACCCTCTGGGATAGCCCCGAATCGATGAAAAAGTTTAGAGGATCAGAGGCACATCGGTATGCCATGCAACAATTGCCTGCCTGGTGTAATGAAGGTTCGTATCACCATTGGGAGCAGGATTCGGAGGTATTCCCCGATTGGCAGACCATTTCTGAGCGATTGTTTACGGAGGGCCGTTTAACCAAAGTTAGAAATCCATCTCAGGCCCAAACATTAAATCAGTTTCCACCGATCAAATGGACCAAAACGGAGAGGAAGTTGAAATAGTAAAATATTTCGCTGTTCGGGCCCGAAACAAGGGCTGAGTTCGAGGATTTCGGGAATACCTATTTGGCAAAAAGCTGCCCGATATCCTTAAAAGCTTTAAACTCCAATGCGTTTCCTGAAGGATCGGCAAAAAACATCGTAGCCTGCTCGCCGGGAAGTCCTTTAAAACGTATACCCGGTTTTATGATAAACTGAATGCCTTTTTCCTTTAAACGCTCGGCCAGCTTATGCCATTCGTCCCACTCCAATACGACGCCAAAATGCGGTACAGGAACATCATGCCCATCAACCGGATTGGTATGTAATTTTTGATCTCCTTCAGGTCGCGGCTTATAATGAATAACGAACTGATGGCCATAAAGATCGAAATCGGTCCACAACTTATCAGTGCGTCCTTCATCACATCCTAAAACTTCGCTATAAAATTTTCTTGCAGCGTCCAGGTCGTAAACCGGAACTGCGACATGAAATGGAGTCAATTTTGCCATTAGCGTTCAAAAATTCTTTGGCAATAATAATCATTTTTCAATGTCACTGAAAAAAGTCAAAGAAGTGTTTGTAGATATAAATTTATCTCATAGAAGCCTCCTGAGATTGTTTAATAAAGGGCCAAAAGCATACCAAACGGTTTCTCCCTATTCGTTATACGCCCTAACATGTCAAAAAATGCAGCT
>Ga0364917_1093_pt2 | contig 18790 bp, 20 predicted proteins | sample SorcelJu500001C5_2_FD_206978 | JGI IMG/M metagenome (GOLD analysis project Ga0364917, IMG submission 206978) | Enriched cells from Trout Bog Lake Hypolimnion, Wisconsin, USA - BchlTB.June20.5000.01.C5 | ecosystem: Environmental > Aquatic > Freshwater > Lake > Hypolimnion/Profundal zone | place...
ATGGCATTCTTACAGGGGTAGCCGGCAATGTTTTTCACCTCATCGGTGAGTTCAACATGGACCGGTGGTTCTTTTGACGTTTCCTTCGCGATATCTTCGGATGAATACCTGATAGCAAATTTCTGTCCCATCATGTTCAGGAGCTTGATCTTTGTTTTCTCCTGGTGATCGGTAATTTCAATCCGGCTTCCGCCTCCGGTAAGGATATCGGTGCGTGATTTGCCCCCTTTGATCATTACCGTGAGGGTTTTAGGGAAAAGCTCTGCCTGGCTTTTAGTAAGTTTGGTCCCGGGGTAGGCGATCCTGAAATGAATTACTCCTTCAAAAGGCGGCGTTGCATTCGTGCTTACTGTCAATGCAAGAAAAAGCGGGAGTAAAAGGAACAATGGACGGATATGGTAGCCGGTCATAGGAAATAATTGCTTCTCTTTATTTAATTCACCAGGTGCATGAGTTTGCTCCAGCGGATTTTGCCGTCGAACAGGGATTTGTTCGGATCAAGCGAAAGCCATACCAGGGATGCTTTACCCACCACATGGTCTTCGGGCACGAATCCCCAGTATCTTGAATCCTGGGAATTATGCCTGTTATCACCCATCATCCAGTAGTAGTTCATTTTAAACGTATAGGTCACAGCTTCCTTTCCGTTGATATAGATCCTGCCGTCGCGAAGCTTCAGGTCATTCCCTTCAAAAACTCCAATGATCCTCTTGTAAAACATGATATTAGAGCTGTTGAGTTTAATGGTTACACCGGCTTTTGGTACCCATATAGGACCGAAATTGTCTACGTTCCAGCGATAGGTTGAGTCGAATGGAAAAATATCGGGTTCCCATTGCCCTTTCGGGAGTATCTCGGGCTCGATGGATTTAATATTGCTGAACTGTTTGAGACCGGCGATAGCATCATCCGAAAGGGTAAGTTCGTAATCACCGTTATTATAGATCTGGGGAGGTTCGGTGATTCCGAGTTTTTCGAGGTTCATCTGGTTGATCGGGTTTCCATCGGTGCGTACCAGGTATTTCCACTGCCTCTTGCCGGGATTCTTCTCCAACTGCCCGTTGATGAATACTTTCCTGTCGATGATACGGATGCTGTCGCCTGCAATCCCGATACAACGTTTGATAAAATTCTCACGTTTATCCACAGGCCGTGCAATAATATCGCCGAAATTCTGGGGGTTAGTCCACACTGCTTCCCTGCCGAGTTTCCGAACCAGTTGATAATAGCTGTAATTGCTTTGAAGCTTGGTTGAGAGGGTGTCTCCGTCGGGATAATTGAATACCACCACATCCATGTTTTTTATAGTCGCAAATCCCGGGAACCTGTAATACGGCAGTTTGATCCACTCGAGGTATGACTTTGCCGTCTCCGACAAGGGCAGTGTATGGTGAACAAAGGGGAAGGAGAGGGGGGTATTTGGAACCCTCGGTCCATAGCTCACCTTGCTTACCACCAGGTAATCGCCTACCAGGAGTGTTTTTTCCATCGAGGAGGTGGGGATGGTATATGCTTCAAAAAAGAATATCCTGATGATGCTTGCAGCAATAACTGCGAAAATAATGGCGTCAACCCATTCCCTCACAGCAGTTTTCCTGAAGGGGGGGATGCTGCCGGGTTCGTGAAACTTTTCGGCAGGCGAGAAAGCAAGGTAAGGAAGATAAGCAAAGGGGAAGATCACTCCCAGGGCCTGTTCGCCTAAACCGTATTTTTTGAAACATTTCAATAATTCAACGATCATGAGCAGGATCACGAATACATTAATGAATGGGATCAGCAGGAAAATATACCACCAAAGGGGTTTGCGGATGATCTGCAGCCATACGTAAAGGTTATAAAAAGGCACAAGGATTTTCCAGCCGGCCTCACCGGCTTTCGTGAAGATCCCCCATAAGCCTGCGACGGTTGCTATGGAAAAAAGGATAAATAGGATGAGATAAAGGTTCATTTTAGTTGTTTATATATAATAACGTGATTTCCACTTGTTTCTTACTGTCAGAGATTATTTTTTTGAGGATTCAGAAGGTCTTTCATTTCAAAGAACCCTCGTTTGCCCGGGATCCACTCGGCTGCCATGACCGCCCCCAGTGCAAATCCCCTCCGGGTTTTGGAATTATGGGTGATGACGATGGCGTCCATTTCCGATTCGTAGCGAACAATATGTGTTCCCGGTACATCCTCGCTGCGGTATGATTTTATTCCGACTTCATCGGGATTTTCCTGCAACTCCTTAACCCATTTTTCCTTTCTTTCAATATTGCGGATGATGTCGTTCGCCAGAACAATGGCAGTGCCGCTTGGCGCGTCTAGCTTATGGATGTGATGGGTTTCTTCGATTGAAATTTCATAATTATCCCACTTTGCCATGATAGAGGCCAGGTATCGGTTAAGTTCAAAAAACAGGTTGACCCCTATGCTGAAATTAGGGGAAAAGAAAAGGCTTTTATTCTGTTCAATACAGGTTCTGCGTATATGGTCCATGTCCTCGATCCACCCTGTTGTGCCAACAACAACAGGTATATCATACTTAAAACAATTCATGATATTATCAACAGCCGATTCGGGTGTTGTGAACTCAATGGCGGCATCAGCTTCTTTAAGCAAGGGGCCTTTTTCCTGCCATTCTTCGTCATTATCAATGATCAGGACGATTTTATGGCCCCTCTTTTCGGCCATGGCATGGATCTCCTGCCCCATTTTTCCGTATCCCAGCAACGCAATCTTCATATGTTCGGTTTAAAAATGCAACGAAAGTTTTATTCCCCCGGATAAATTCGCAGAAACCACAGGCACCATCATCGTTGGCTCTACTTTCATGCTCAGTGTCTTGTTGATATTGAAACTGTAGAGATGGGCGTCAACAGTGGCATCCAGGATCTGCAAGACATACCATAAAGCGCTCACAATGCATGTCAGTTCCAGGTTCCTCCGGTAATACTCCCTGGCTGATGCCAGTTCAGACGAACTGTAACGGTTCACAAGATAGGCATAGTTCCCGTTCAGGTCTCCGTTTATTGATTCGATGTAAGCGCATTGGTAGTCAAGGTAATACCCTGTATTGAAAACAATGAGATAGGCCATGACACCGAAGCCTGCATAGATGATCGGGACTTTCCAGATCTTATGGTTATAGATCTGGCCGAGCCCTGGAAGGCAGGCCGACATGATTGTGGCTTTTGTGGGGGAATGCTCTTTTTCGATAATTGAGTCAGGGGTTTCCTTTGGAATGCTGTCGGTTTGGGCTTTAGCTGTTTTGGCTGGCAAAACGGCAAGACATGCAAATGCAACCGCCAGGAAAACCAATCTCATTCAGGATTCATTTTAGAAAGCAGTTTATGAAATTCTTCTTCAGAGTTAAAGTGGATGAGTATGCTTCCTTTGCCCTTGTGACCCAGTTTAATCTCAACTTCCGACTGCAGCCTGCTGCTTAGATTTTCCCTGGCATGCTGGTACTCAGAGGGAAGCAGTTTGGGGCCGGCAGGTACTGAGGGTCTAACAGGTTTGAGTAATTCCCTTACAAGGTCTTCAACCTGGCGTACCGATAATTTTCTTTCAAGGATCTTCTGCAGCAACTGGAGCTGCTGTTTCTCATCTTCAATAGTGATGAGCGCCCTGGCATGTCCCATGCTGATGATGCCATCTCTTACAGCGACCTGGATCTCAACGGGCAGTCGGAGAAGGCGGATGTAATTTGAAACGGTGGAGCGGTCCTTACCGATTTTCTGGCCAAGGTCTTCCTGCCTGATGCGGCATTCTTCAATCAGCCTCTGGAAGCTCAAGGCTACCTCAAGGGGGTTCAGGTCTGCTCTCTGGATGTTCTCGACAATGGACATCTCGAGCATCTGTTCGTCGTTGGCAAGCCTGATAAAGGCCGGGATCTCGGTAAGACCTGCGATCCTGGCCGCACGGCATCTTCTTTCACCTGAGATAAGCTGGTACTTTTCCTGCCCTATCTTCCTCACTGTCACAGGCTGGATAATACCCTGCTCCTGTATGGATACTGCCAGTTCGGCCAGCTCTTTTTCTTCGAAATTTGACCTTGGCTGAAACGGGTTGGTCTCAAGCTGATTCAGGGGAATTGTTGATACACCATGACTTGCAGGGATGGCGGGCAATTCTTCCCCTGCCAGTTCCGAAACGCTTCCTTCAAGCAGGGCGCTCAGACCTCTTCCCAATGCCTTCTTTTTTCCTTGCATGTTACTGGCTTAATTCCTGGCTGGCCGCGCTGGCCACAGGCTTTTCATTATTTTGAATGATCTCACGGGCCAGGTTCAGGTAATTGATTGCACCCGTGCTGTTGATGTCGTGTACCATAATGGTCTGGCCGAAACTAGGCGCCTCGCCCAGTTTGGTGTTACGGTTGATGATTGTGTGGAACACCATCTGCTGGAAATGGGTTTTAACCTCGTCAACCACCTGTTTTGAAAGGTTCAGGCGGTTATCGTACATGGTAAGCAATATACCTTCAATGTCAAGCGCCGGGTTCAGCCTGGCCTGGACGATCTTAATGGTGTTCAGCAGCTTGCCTAATCCTTCCAGCGCGAAATATTCACATTGCACCGGGATGATGACCGAATCAGCTGCGGTAAGTGCATTAACAGTGATGAGCCCGAGTGAAGGGGAACAGTCAATGATGATGAAATCATAATTCGATTTCACTTTTTCTATGACCTGTTTCATGACCTTTTCCCTGTTTGGCATCTGTATCATTTCGATCTCGGCGCCTACAAGGTCTATATGTGAGGGAAGCAGGTCAAGGAAAGGGGTGGAACTTTGAAGGATGATCGACAATGGATCAACATGATCCATAATACATTCATATATGCTGTTCTCTATGCTGCGTGGATCAAAACCCACACCTGATGTTGCATTGGACTGCGGATCTGCATCAATCAGAAGTGTCCTGTATTCAAGCACGGCAAGGCCCGCGGCAAGATTGATTGCCGTAGTGGTTTTTCCTACACCTCCTTTTTGATTTGCAATTGCTATGACTTTCCCCATATTATAATTAATCAATGAACAAAATTAAAGTTTAATGCCGTTTGCTAAGGCTATGTTAATAAGTTTTGATAGATAGTGAAAAAGCTGCAATCCGGCCACCGATCCGGTTGTTACCGGCAATCCCTAAGCAGTATGGTCGGCTTCTGATGCCAGGTCCTCAAATTCAATGGAATGGCTCACGATCCTGAGATCTTTACCATCGGCCTCATCAGAAGAATCTGTGAAACTCCCGGGAGCCGGCCGTTCGGGAGCTTTGCCGGTCCTTATAAATTCAATGGAATCGCTGAGCCCGTTAACAAACTTATCAAAATCTTCTTTGTATAGAAAAAGTTTATGCTTTTCGTAAAAAAACTTTCCCTGGTCATTAAACCTGCGCTTGCTCTCAGTAATGGTAAGGTAAGCTTCCTCCTCAACAGTTGTCTTTACATCAAAAAAGTAAGTACGTTTTCCGGCCCGTATAGCCCTCGAGAAGATTTCACCTCTTTCTTTAGCTTTGTTTTCAGAGTCTTCCATTGTTAACTGGCATTTTGTTTTAGTTCCTTAGATTATGAGTAAACGCAAAATTATAAATTATATTTGAAAACTATGGGGTTCTTTCCATAGCTTTGCAACCGATTTCCATGGGGAGTAATAATCTTATCAGATGCTGGGACGGAGACATTATCGTGTAAAAGTGCTTCAGGCCTTGTATGCTTATTTCCAGGGGGGGGAAACCAGGATTGAAATAGCTGAAAAGAACCTTCATAAGAGTATTGAAATGGTTTACCAGCTTTTCAGCATGCAATTTTCCTTCCTGTTCGAACTCATCCATCATTATGAGTACAGGATGGAAGAATCAAAGAACAAATTCTATCCAACGGCCGATGAACTCAACCCGAGCCTGAAACTCCTGCAGAACCGCATGCTGAAGATACTCAGTGAAAATGAACCTTTAGCGAAACACATCGAAAGATATTCCATCTCCTGGACAGAAGAACAGGAACTGGTAAGAAAAACCGGCATGAAGCTGAAGGCATCGAAAGACCTTCATACCTACTTTAAGTCGGGGGAGAATTCATTTGAAGATGATCGCAACTACCTGGTGAAGATGTTCAGAAAGTACATAGCCAATAATGCGGATCTCAGGTCCTTATGCGAGGAGAGGAGCATTCACTGGCATGACGATTTCGAAATTGTGGCAAGCTATGCAATCAAAGCCCTGATGATTATTCCCGAAGATTTTTCACCCAAATCGGACATCATCAGCCTGTTTACAAAGGATAATGAAGATGAGGCGGCCGAAAGCCAGGAATTCATCAGCCAACTGTTCCGGAAAACCATCATCCACAGTGAGGAATTTGAAAAGATGATCAGCGAACGGTCGAAAAACTGGGAACTTGAGAGGATTGCCCTTACCGACATCATCATATTAAAAATGGCGCTTGCTGAAGTGATTTATTTTCATCAGATCCCGGTGAAAGTGACCCTGAATGAATACATTGAAATATCAAAGCATTTCAGCACCCAGAAGTCAAAACAATTCATAAACGGGATACTCGATAAACTTGTCGCTGATCTCAAAGAACAGGACCGTGTGAAAAAAACGGGACGGGGATTGATCCAATAGTTTCTGTATCCTGATAAAATATTTCTCAAAGGCTTTCGTTTAATATATAAATTAAAAGATAAACGTGCTTCGCCCTTTACGCTTCCTTCCCTTCTTCCTTTTTATTTTTCTTTTGGATATCAGTCCGTTGTATTCACAAAGCGGAAGTTCAGGTACCTACGAATTCCTGAACCTGACCAATTCGGCAAGGGTTGCCTCGATAGGTAGTAATTTCCTGCCGGTCAGGGATAACGATGTGACCATCGCCCTGGCCAACCCTTCGGTAATTACGCCGGAGATGAATAACAGCCTTGCCTTCAGTTTCATCACCTATATGGGGGTAAATTACGGCTACGCTATGTTCGCTCACTCCTTTAGCAAAGCCGGCAACTTTGCAGCTTCCATGCAGTTTGTATCTTATGGCAGCTTTACTGAGGCTGATGCTTCGGGTACCATCACCGGCACTTTTACCGCCTCAGATTACGCTCTTAATATCGGCTGGGGAAGGCCGCTGAGCCCGCATTTCAACATTGGAGCGAATGCCAAACTGATCTATTCTGCATATGATACCTACCGTTCATTCGGGATAGCAGTGGATGTTGCAGGCACTTATACCATGACTGACGACGTGTTCAATGCTTCTCTTATTTTCAGGAATATAGGTTATGAGATCGTACCTTACACTGCAGGTAACCATGAACCTTTGCCATTCCAGATCCAGCTGGGCTTAAGTGAAAAACTGAAACATATCCCGCTTCGTTTTTACGAGATCTTCACCGATCTGCAGCAATGGGACCTTACCTATACCGATCCTAACAATCCTGCAAACCAGGCTGACCCGATCACCGGCCAGGTGCAGACAAAATCGGGGATCAGCAAGTTTGCAGATAATTTTATGCGGCATGTCGTCATCGGGGGCGAAATAACCATAGCCAAAGTGTTTGCCATCAGGCTGGGATACAATTACCGCCAAAGGCAGGAAATGAAGCTTTACGGTAAAACCGGCCTTGCCGGTTTCTCGCTGGGTTTCGGGCTGAGGATAAAGATGTTTAATATCAGTTATACCCGAACCACCGTGCAGGCCGGAGTGCCCAACCCCAACTACTTCACCGTGGCAGTTAATCTTTCGGAATTCACCAAGAAGAAATAAGGAATTGTATCTTTGCAGTTCTTAAATCCGGTGGATGTTTCTTCATAAACTTTCAGTTGCCAATTTCAAGAATTACGAGCTTGCCGACCTGGTCTTTTCCGACAAGATCAACTGCTTTACCGGCAATAACGGGGTTGGAAAAACAAACCTCCTCGATGCAATCCACTACCTCTCATTTTGCAAAAGCTATTTTAACCCGGCCGATACCCAGAACATAAGGCACGGCCAGGATTTTTTCGCGATCAACGGGAGTTTCTTCCGTAACGGCGACAGCCCCGACCTGGTTCAGTGCATCCAGAAGCGTAACCAGCGCAAGCGTTTCCTGCTCAACAAGAAAGAATACGACAGGCTCTCGGAACATATCGGGCATTTCCCGCTTATCATGATCTCACCATACGACAGAGACCTAATCAATGAGGGGCCGGAAGTCAGGCGAAGGTATATCGACAGCGTGATATCGCAGTTTGATAAAATGTATCTGGATGACCTTATCCAGTATAATAAGGTGCTCCTTCAGCGCAATGCACTGCTGAAAGCGTTTGCAGAGAAGAATTTTTACGATAAGTCCCAGCTTGAAATATGGGATGAACAAATGATTCGCCTCGGCCGTTTGCTGTTTGAGAAACGAAGCCTGTTCCTTGAATCTTTCATCCCCATCTTCCAGCATTATTATACCTATATAAGCGGGGGGATAGAGAAAGTAGGGGTGAAATATGACTCCCACCTGTGCATTGCCGGCATGGAGGACCTTATCAGGGATAACCTGTTGCGCGACAGGTCGGCCCAGTCTTCTACCGTCGGGATTCATAAAGACGACCTTGAATTTACCCTGGATGGTTATCTTGTAAAGAAATTCGGATCCCAGGGGCAACAGAAATCCTTCGTGGTGGCCATTAAGCTGGCCCAGTTCGATTATACCAGGAATATCAAGGGTTACAAACCTGTTCTATTGCTCGATGACGTGTTTGATAAACTCGACGACAGCAGGGTGCAGCAGCTGATCAGCATGGTAAGCAAGCATAATTTCGGCCAGGTTTTTATTACCGATACAAGCGAAGACCGTATCCGCCGTATCTTTGAAACCATGGATATTGATCATAAATTTTTCAGCCTTCCTTTTAATCTCATATCATGAGAGCCAACGACCGCCCGCTGAAAGACGTTGTTCTTGAGATCCTGAAAAAATACAGGCTTCAGGATCACCTCGAGGAAACCAGGCTGGTAAGCGAATGGGAAAAAGTTACAGGGAAACTCATAGCATCCCATACTGGCGGGCTATATGCAAAGGACGGTATTTTATTTGTCAAAGTCGATTCCGCCGCCCTCAGGCAGGAACTTCAGTACAGGAAAGAAAAACTGATAGACCTCCTGAATAAAAATGCAGGGAAAACCGTGATAAGGGAAATAATTTTCAGGTAAACAACCGGGATCAGCGGATCTCGCATTTCAGCATCTTTTCGTCTCCGAGATACCCTTCAAGGATGTCACCTGTTTTAACAGGTCCGACGCCTGCAGGTGTTCCCGTGAAAATCAGGTCACCCGTGCGCAATGTCATGTACCTTGAGATATGGGTGATGATATCCGAAAAGGAATAGATCATCAAACCTGAATTTCCTTTCTGTACCGTATTTCCGTTGAGATCAAGGTGGAAGCTGATGTTCTCTGTATCACTGAACCTGTTCACGGGAATAAACGCACTGATGGGAGCTGAGTTGTCAAAACCCTTGGCAACAGCCCAGGGCAGGGATTTCTTTTTCGCATTTTCCTGCAGGTCACGGGCTGTCATGTCAAGCCCAATGCCTATTTCATCAAAATACGTATAGGCAAATTTTTTCTCAATATGCTTTCCAACCTTGTTGATCTTCAGTACCAGTTCCAGCTCATAATGGATATCAGACGAGAAGGAAGGGTAGTAAAACGGGCGGTTCCTGATCAGCAGCGCTGTATCGGGTTTCAGGAAAAACACAGGTTCGGTGGGGACTGCATTATTGAGCTCCATAATATGCTCAACATAATTGCGCCCAATGCAGATGATCTTCATAAATTTTCAGAATAATTCCGTTTTAACGCTTTCCTTGTTAAAGCCTCTGAGCTTGATTGCTGTAACGACTTTTTTTGTGGATAAGGGAAATTCGCTTTTCATGATCCAGTCGTAATAGGAGGGCTCGTTGCGGAACACATCGGCCACAGCTTTGCCTTTATGCTTGCCAAAGTTGAATACCTCCACGTTCTTTTCGTCATAGATCACATGGCCAATGAGATCTGCAGCCCGGTTGGTAAAGCTGAAATCGCTCAGTGCCTTGACGTCGTTCACCACCGGTTTTGAAATTACGCCTTTTTTATCCTTGAACTCGGTCTCATTGTAACGGTCGAGCTGGGCCTCGAGTATCTCGAACGTAGCCACTGTATCGGCTTCGGCCGAATGGGCATTTTCAAGCTCCTTGTTACAGTAAAATTTATAGGCTGCCGACAGGTTGCGGGGTTCCATTTTATGGAAAATATTCTGTATATCGACGAACCTTCTCCCTTTGAGGTCGAAATCCACCCCGGCCCTGAGGAATTCTTCAACGATCAGGGGTATGTCAAAGTGGTTCGAATTGTAACCTGCAATGTCACAGTTATCCATGAATGACGCAAGTTCATGCGCAACCTCCGCAAAGGCAGGACAGTCTTTTACATCTTCATCGGTAATGCCGTGAATAGCTGTTGCCTCGGCAGGGATGGGTATACCGGGTTTGATCCTCAAGGTTTTGATCTTCCTGCTGCCGTCGGCATTCACCCTTAAGAGGCATAATTCGACAATACGGTCTGTAGCAACTTTGATCCCTGTTGTTTCAAGGTCGAGAAATACCAGCGGGCGGTTCAGATTTAATTCCATGTTCAGATTGTCTGGGTGTTGTCAAATTGTTCAAGATATTGTGCGAACCTGCTTAGGAACTGCCCTCCAAGTGCGCCGTCTATGACTCTATGATCGAAAGTGATGGAGCAGATCATGACAGGCCGTATAGCTATCATGTCGCCAACTTCAGATTCGATTACAACAGGCCGTTTTTTAATGGCCCCTACTGCAATGATTGCAGCCTGGGGCTGGTTGATGATGGGGGTGCCCATGAGAGTCCCGAAAGACCCGAGGTTGGTCAGTGAAATAGTCCCTCCCGAGATCTCATCGGGGACCAGCTTGTTGTTCCTTGCCCTGTTGGCGAGGTCGTTCACCGCTTTGGTTATCCCCAGCAGGTTCCTGCTTCCGGCATCTCCCACAACCGGGACTATCAGGTTACCGCTAGGAAGGGCGACAGCCATGCCGACGTTAACTTTGGAATGAATGATGATCTTGGTCCCGTCAACTGAAACGTTGACCATGGGGTAATCCCTCACTGCTTTTGCAATGGCCTCGATGAAAATCGGGGTGAAGGTCAGCTTCTCCCCGTATTTTTTCTGGAAAGGGTCTTTGTTCTTCTCTCTCCAACCGTTGATCCTGCTCATGTCCACTTCAATGAAGGAAGTCACATGCGGGGAGGTCTGTACCGATTTGACCATATGGTTTGCAATCAGCTGCCTTACCCTGTCCATTTCAACGATGCGGTCATCACCCTTCGTGAAAACAGGGATTACAGGTTCAGGTTTGACAGCAGTGGCAGAGGAGGGCTCAGCCTGCACTGCACCGTGTTGTCTGTTTGCAATGTAATCCAGTATGTCCTGCTTGGTGAGGCGGCTGTCTTTGCCGCTGCCTGTAATGGAATCAAGTTCTTTGAACGACAGGCCTTCCTGCTGGGCTATGCTGCGTACCAGGGGTGAATAATACCGGGTTGAGGGAGGAGGTTCATCGATTGCATCCCCGGCCTTAGCAACGCTTCCCGGGGTTTCTTTGATGGCTGCGGTTGCTTTATCTTTTACGGGGGCAGCCTGTGTTTCCTGAACAGTTTTTTCACTGACCGGAGCAGATGCTTCACCTTGGGTCTCGATCAGGGCAAAAACTTTCCCTACGGCTACCACATCCCCTTCATTGAACAGTTTTTTCGACAGTTTGCCGCTTGCTGTTGATACAATCTCCGAGTCAACTTTGTCGGTTGCTATCTCAACCAAAGCCGCCTCAGCTTCAACCTGCTCGCCTTCATTCTTCAGCCATCGGATTATCGTTGCCTCAATCACACTTTCGCCTAACCTCGGAACAACCACTTCTACAGTCCTCATATACCTGATTTAATCTCTGCGGGCGAATTCCCGGCCCCGGAGCAGAACCCGGGTCAGGGACCTGCCCTGGTGTTAATACCATTTTATTATGCTACAAAGGTATGAAATTTTCTTATTTAAAATCATTCAAAATAAAAAGATCAATTCCTGCCAAGGTCCCTGAATCCCTTGAACATGATATTGATATCATTGGTAAGATGATAATCCCGGGCGTAAAGGATGTTGATCCTGTTTTTGTCCTCCTCGCTCACTTGTTTTGACTTCAGGGCATCCAGGGGATTCAGAACGCCTTTCTTGATAAGGGGTACGTGTTGTGCCTGGGCGGCGCTTGCCGGGGTATACCCAACCCAGGATTTCTTTGAGAACAGCACAAGAATGATATTTCTGGCCAGTCCCAGCGGTTTTTTAACAATGAAGATGAAAAATGGGTAGAGCAGAAGGGTGATAGTCCCTGCAACAAGGTCAAACACCCTTTTGCTCCTGCGGTTTGATTTTTTAGTGATCGCGTTGATGTCAACCACATACAGGTCGCCGGATGTGTTGATCGAGTTACTTCCAATGATTGAAAGGCTTTCGGGCGGGGCGATTTTATAATCTACCTGGGCATCTTTAAGTTCCGACATTTTATCTATAATCACCTGTGCAGGGATATCCTTTGCACAGAAGATCACTTCATCGATTTTATGAATGGTGATGATTTCTTTGATCTGGTCCAGGCTCCCGATAAAACCATTCTGGTTGCCTTTAAGAGGTCGGTAACTTACAAGGCCTACAAAAGCGGGGTTCATGCCGGTTTTCTGGAGCAGGTCTGAAACCCTTTCCGATTCTTCTTTCTCACCTATAATGACGAACTTTTTATTCTTGGTAGTGTTAAGCTGGAACCCGTTAAACTTTGAAAAATGGAGCAATACCCTTTCGGCGAGCATGATCAGCAGGCCCCACATGGCGCCGAACAGGATCAAAGCCCTTGAAAACCTGTAATTCTCGCTCAGGAGGCTGTAAAGCAGCAGTATCAGCACTGTGCCTACCAGCATCCCCTGGAATACTTTCTTCAGCATTATAGGCCTGTCATAGCCCCCGCTTACATACACACTTATCAGCCAGATCAGAATATACAGGGGGACTGCCACCAGCATGAACTCCGGAGGGTAATGCCCTCCGTACGGAAAGATGAAGTTTTTTTCCCAGTATGAAGTCATAAAGTACATCCCGGTAAAGATCATCAGGGCGTCAAGCAAGGGCAGGAAGATACGGTTTGCAAACCTTGTAAGGATGGATACAAAGGCACGCAGATAGATTGCCGAATGGATCATGATGGAGAAGGACCTTGCATTTTCTTTTGAAAAATGCTTCCTCGCAAAAATGATCATTGCATTGTAAAACATGAACACGTAATTGATGCTGCTCTTTTTTGTACTCTCTCCCTTGTAATGGATTATCCTTGTTTCGGGGTAATAATAGTTTTTATAGCCTGCCTGGGTTATCCTGTAGCTCATGTCGATGTCTTCGCCGTACATGAAAAATGATTCATCCAGCAAGCCGATTTTGTCAAGGACTGTCTTCCTTAGCAGCATGAAGGCTCCGGCCAGCACGTCTACGGTATGAATTTTATCTTTGTCAAGATATCCCAGGTGGTACTGGCTGAAGATCCTTGACCTGGGGAAGAGGGAAGAAAGCCCGAAGATCTTGTAAAAAGAAACGACTGGTGTGGGCAAGGCGCGTTTCGACTCTGGAAGGAACTTGCCCTTACCGTCTATCATTTTTACGCCAAGTCCGCCTGCTTCGGGGTGTTCATCCATAAAACCCACAACCTTCCTGAGAGTGTCATCTTCAACCAGGGTGTCGGGGTTCAGCAAAAGGAAGTACTCTCCGCATGCCCGTGACATGGCCTGGTTGTTGGCTGTGGAAAAGCCAAGGTTCTCCTTGTTTTCAATGAGGATTACGTCAGGAAATTTTTCTCTCACCATCTTCACTGAACCGTCAACAGAACTATTGTCGACAACAAAAACTTCAGCTTCAATGCTTTTACAGGCATTCTGCACTGAATGAAGGCATTGCTCCAGGAAATACCTTACATTGTAATTGACTATAATAATCGATAATTTCATACCTCTACACGGCCTGTAAATTTACTGCTAATTTTCATATAGCCCCTGCATCTATCATCTGTATAACCCTCTCAATGTTCTGATCATCGCCCTTGGGGTCGTACATGGCTTTCAGGTCATACCCGAAAAGCCTCGCAAAGGTCTGCCAGAAAAAGGCGCTGAAGCCTCCCTTGAGTTCCTTTACAATGGCGAAAGTTGACGCACCTGTTTCCCTGTAGATCAGTTTGATAAGGATCTTCCCCTGGGAATATGTCATGTCGCGGAGCTGGTCTCCAAACTGGGCATCAAGCTCCTTCTCAGATTTTTTAAGGAAAAGTTTCCTTTGCTTCTCGTTTTTAATAGTGTCAAGCACAGCCTTGATCTGCCCCAGCTTTATACCTGCCAGTTTGGCATAAGGATAAACCAGTTTGATGTTATACACCATCCTGTCATAACGTGCGGCTTCCCTTCGCGTATCGAATTTACCCTGGGGGAATATAACCACCGAGTTAAGGTCAATGGCAGGCAGGGTGTCGCCCTGCACTACCTTTCCCGGCAGGACGATCTTTGTCGTATCCTGGGAAAAAAGCGACAGGCTTGCCGAAAAAACAAGTATAAAGGAAAGTAACAATATTCTCATCCGGATCCCCGCTGCATATGCCTAAAATTAACGATGAGATGCGGCAGTTTAGTATCAGGCGACCCTGAGCTTCGACAAACTCGTTTTGTTGAATTTTTCCTCAACAAAGGCCAGGTTGACTTTCAGGTTTTTCACATTGGCTTTTGAAGGAAGCTCGAACATGGCATCATTCATCACACCTTCAAGGATTGCCCTGAGCCCCCTGGCGCCAAGTTTGAATTCCACCGATTTATCCACGATAAAATCCAGGGCTTCGTCGTCGAAGATTAACTTCACATTGTCTATCTCGAAAAGCTTAGTATACTGCTTCACCAGCGAATTTTTCGGTTCAGTGAGGATGCGTTTGAGCGTAGGCCTGTCAAGGGCATGCATGAAAGTCACTATCGGCATTCTGCCAACCAGCTCGGGGATCAGTCCATATGCCTTAAGGTCAACCGGGGAGATATACTGAAGGATATTGTCCTTGTCAACTTCTTCACGCTTCCTGTCGATTTTATAACCTATCCGGTTGGTCTGCAGCCGGCTTGCGATCTTTCTGTCGATACCGTCAAAGGCTCCCCCGGTGATGAAAAGTATGTTCTGGGTGTTGATCTGTATCATACGCTGTTCAGGGTGTTTCCTTCCCCCCTGCGGAGGTACGTTCACTATTGAACCCTCCAGCATTTTAAGCAGCGCCTGCTGTACCCCCTCACCCGAAACGTCCCTGGTGATGGAAGGATTGTCGCTTTTACGGGCGATCTTATCGATCTCATCAATAAAAACAATCCCTCTCTCTGCAGCCTCGATGTTGTAATCGGCAACCTGTAACAGCCTGGCCAGGATGCTTTCAACATCTTCACCAACATAACCTGCCTCGGTGAGAGCCGTAGCATCGGCAATGCAGAATGGGACATTGAGCATTTTGGCAATTGTTTTGGCCAGCAGGGTCTTTCCAGTACCTGTTTCACCAACTACGATAATGTTGGATTTTTCAAGTTCAACATCATCATCTTTGGCTTCCTTTGCATGCCTGATCCGTTTATAATGGTTATAAACGGCAACAGAGATAACCCTTTTGGCTTCTTCCTGGCCTATAACGTACTGATCAAGGTACCGCTTGATCTCATTCGGTTTGAGCAGGGTGTATTCCTGGAAATTCCTCGGCTTCTTTGCTGCAAGTTCCTCTTCAAGGATGGTCTGCGCCTGCTGAACGCAATTGTCACAGATATGGCCGTTGAGGCCCGCAATAAGTACCCGCGCCTCATGTTTCTCCCTTCCGCAAAACGAACAGCGATCCTCAGTTTTAGCCATTATTGCGTTTCTTTTTTCGATTTGATCAGCACCTCGTCGATCATGCCGTATTCCTTTGCTTCATCGGCTGTCATCCAGTAATCCCTGTCGCCATCCTTAAGTATCCTTTTATATGGCTGGCCTGAATGAACGGATATTATTTCGTAGAGCTCTTTTTTAAGTTTCTGTATCTCCCTGGTAGTGATCTCTATGTCGGAAGCCTGGCCTTCTGCACTTCCCATGGGCTGATGGATCAATATCCTGGAATGCTTCAGAGCAGTCCTTTTACCGGCTTCACCCGCACATAAGAGGATAGCTCCCATCGAAGCGGCCATCCCCGTACAGATGGTTGCAACATGGGGGTTGATGTACTGCATGGTGTCATAAATGCCCAGGCCTGCATATACCGATCCTCCGGGTGTATTCAGGTAGATTTGTATATCCTTATGAGAATCCACTGATTCGAGGAATAAAAGCTGTGCCTGGATGATATTGGCAACGTAGTCGTCAATTGGTACCCCCAGGAAAATGATCCGGTCCATCATCAGGCGGCTGAATACATCCATAGTGGCAACGTTAAGCTGCCTTTCCTCGATAATGGTAGGGGAGATGTAATTCGCCGATATACTCTTGTACTTCTCAAGGGTCAGGCCGTTGATACCCCTGTGCCTGCTGGCATATTTTGCAAATTCGTCCATTTTTTTATTTTGTATGTTTTTATTTCGCTACCTCGCTACCTCGCTACCTTTGGTTTCGCTTCTCGCTTCTCGCTTTTTTATTTCGCTTTTCGCTATTTTGATTTCCGCATTTTATTCATGCTCGTGATCGTGTTCATGCTCGTGATACTCATGGCTGTGCTCATGTGCTTCCGAAGCAATTTTTATGTACTCATCGTATGACACTTCTTTCTTTACAACATTCAGCTTTGTTTTGAACAGGCCATGCAGGCGTGCATTATACAACTGATCATTGATCCTCTGCACCTGTTCCTTGTTCTGCATAAAAGCATCCACGATAGAATCATATTTCTTCTCCATTTCAGGATCGACAAATTCCGTGCCGACTCTGCGGAGCATGACAGTGCGGATGTAAGTCTTTATGTCTTCGTCACTTACCTTGATGTCATTTTCCCTGATGATCCTGTTCTCAATAAGCTGCCATTTCATTGACTCCCTGAACGAAGTATAATCCTTCTCGATCTGTTCAGCAGTGTATTTCCCATCATTGTATTCAAGCAGCCAGCGTTTCAGGAATTCATCAGGCAAGTCGAATTCGGTAGCTTTTACCAGGGCGTCGGTCGCCTTATTGAAAAAGATCTTGTCGGTCTCCTGGGCAAAACTGGCCGAAGCATCCCTTCTTATCCTTTCCCTGTACTGTTCTACCGTTTCTATATTTTCTCCCGGGTACACTTTTTCAAAAAATCCGGCATTCATTTCGGCAGGTATCATTTCAGGCGCCTTCGGAGCTTCTTTTTCTTTTGTTTCTGCTTCCGGATCACTGATTGCCGTTTCGCCTGCGGGCTGAGTGCTTTCTTCATCCCGGACCGGGGTACCATACTGTTTGCGGGTATCCTCCACGTATTTGTCGATCATGCTGTCATCAATAGTGATCTCAAAGTCTTCGACATCAGTTTCAGGTCCCAGAGGGACTGTGAATGCCGGTGCAAACCCGATGTCAAAGAAAAATTCGAAGCTTGTCTGGGTGTCAAAATTGACTTCCGCATTTTTCTCCTGGCTGGGGATTGGGTTTCCTAGCAGGTCGAGGTTCTGCTCCTTAATATAATTGGTCAGCGAATCGGAGATCAACTTGTTGACTTCCTCGGCCAGAACCGATTTCCCGTATATCTTACGGATCAATCCCGAAGGCACATGCCCCGGGCGGAAGCCGGGTATGTTGGCTTTTTTCTGGTAATCCCTGATCACTTTGTTTACCTGTTCGGTATAGTCTTCCGGGGTGATCTCCAACCGGATCGTGGCGGTTAATTCACCTGTGCTTTCTCTTGTTAAATTCATGAATTCCTATTCGATTAAATTTGATCTTTTTAATGCCCGGATTTCCTGCTCCGGGCCTGGTATTTTGATTTTGTGCGGATGAAGGGACTCGAACCCCCACGCCCTGAGGCACAAGATCCTAAGTCTTGCGCGGCTACCAATTACGCCACATCCGCAGCGGGCTTTTTTTTAAAGGCTGCAAAGATACGAAAAATTCGTGATCAGTGAACCGCGATCCGGGTCGTGACGACGAAGCGACATAACAAGGAATCGACATCATGCCGTTCACAACGGTTATGCCTGTCAAGATTATTTCCTCATCAGGGCAACCCCGGCGATCAATTTCTGGTCATTAATCCAAAGTAAAGAACACCCGGGTTTCCAGGCGAAGGTGTTCATAAATCCGCAGAGAGGATAATATTTACACATTAATTTCTGTTATCTTGCATTATAACCTGTAATATATGTGGTTATATCGATATATATTGTCTTTGTTGCTCCTTATTGCCCTGCCGGCAGTCTCGGCAGGGCAATCGATGTACGGGTTGACCCTTGGCAATTACGCGGGGGTAGACAATATCGGTATTAATCCAAGCGGGATCCAGAACTCCAAGACCTGGCTGGATATCCGGATTTTAGGAATTGAGCAATTCGTCCAGAATAATTTTCTTTACCAGAGGAAATCAGATTACAGCTTTACCCACTTTTTCCAGGGAGGTTATCAATATCCAACACATTCCGAAGGTTACGGTACTGAAGTCCGTACCTTTTATACTTATGAAAACCTGAAGTCAAAAAGTGCCTACGTCAGCAGCCAGCTTCTCGGACCCTCGGCCATGCTCATCTACGGCAAGCATGCTTTTGCAATCACAACTG
>Ga0364917_1112_pt1 | contig 18150 bp, 11 predicted proteins | sample SorcelJu500001C5_2_FD_206978 | JGI IMG/M metagenome (GOLD analysis project Ga0364917, IMG submission 206978) | Enriched cells from Trout Bog Lake Hypolimnion, Wisconsin, USA - BchlTB.June20.5000.01.C5 | ecosystem: Environmental > Aquatic > Freshwater > Lake > Hypolimnion/Profundal zone | place...
GGGCGGATTTAAGTATCTGCCGTTTAAATAACCGCCGGGAATCCTTACCTGTGAGCCAGAACACCAGGTCGGTTATCCATACCACCATGATCAGGAAGATCCCACTTTCCTTGGTAAGCACAAGCAGGATGCCTGCAATAAAATAAAAAACCGGTTTATTTTTTAAATAGAAATACAGGGTCCAAACTGTAAACAATGAAAGCATGATCTCGGGAAGAAGCATGCTCGACTGGGCAAGAAAAGCCGGCTGGAATGCTATGAACATCACCGCGTAAATGCCGGCATTCTTTGAAAAGAGTTTGCGGGTGGCGTAATATAGGCTGGCAAGAAACAGGAAAGAAACCAGAAGTGCAAAGGAATGTTTAGCCAGGAAGCAATCCCAGTTTGTGAGTGAACATATACTGGATGGCAGGGCTATACGACCAGGCCTCGTCAAAGAAATGAGGGACAAGCAGGTGGGGAACTTTGATAATTGCAACAATGATCACTATTGCAATGAATGCAGGTATTGTATAGTCTCTGTTTTTGAGCATATTCATGACTAATTTTCTTACCTTTGCACGTTAAATATCGCTTCAAAGTTAATAAAACCATGCTTCCAAAAATTTCGCTTACTGACCGCTCGCAGGAGATAGAAAACCTTGTGCTTGTGGTGAGCTCTCTGAAAACCTTGCCCGAGGGTGTATTTACTGCAGCCGAACTCTCCTTCATCCGCAGGCAGCATAAGGAACTAAAAAAGGACATCATTCCTTATAACCACCTTGAGAACTGGATCTATGTGTATGTGATCAGGGACGAGAAATCCCTTTACAAACGGCTTGAGGATTGCCGCAAGGCCGGAAATAAGATAGGGGACCTGCTCAACGCGCAAAAGGCTGAAAAGGTGGTGATCTTCGATCATGAGGATAACCCGGCCGAGACGCTGGCATTTGCAGAAGGTATGGCCCTGGGTAATTACCAGTTCCTGAAGTACAAGAAAGACAGGGAAAAGGCAAATACACTGAATTCGATTGAGATATATTCTGGTTCTTTGCAGGAGCAAAAAAGCGAAAAGCGAAAAGCGAAAAGCGAAACAGGAAGTGAAATTTCAATACCTCGCTACCTCGCTACCTCGCTACCTAATTTGAACATTCTCCTGGATGCTGTTTTTAAATGCCGTGACCTGATCAACGAACCTGCATCTTACCTTACTGCGACGGTCTTTGCGAAAGAGATTGAACAGCTGGGCAGGGAATGCGGCGCAAAGGTCGAGGTGATGAATAAAAAGAAACTTGATGCCTTGCGGATGGGCGGCATCCTTGGAGTGAACAAGGGCAGCCATGAGCCTCCCACGTTTACCGTGATGGAGTGGAAGCCCGGGGATGCGGTGAATCAAAAACCTATCGTTTTCGTTGGCAAAGGAATTGTATTCGACAGTGGGGGGATGAACCTGAAACCGGGTGACTCGATGCTGAATATGAAAGATGATATGAGCGGGGCCGCTGCTGCGGCTCTCGCGGTGTATGCCATTGCAAAGGCGAAGCTGCCGGTTTACGTTGTGGGCCTGATGCCTGCCACCGACAACCGTCCTGGGACTAAAGCTATGGTCCCCGGCGACATCCTGAAAATGCATAATGGGATGACTGTGGAAGTCCTTAATACCGATGCTGAAGGCAGGTTAATATTAGCGGATGCGCTGAGCTTCGCCCGCAAATACAAGCCGGAGCTGGTGATCGACATGGCAACCCTTACCGGGGCTGCTGTGCGTGCAATCGGCAAGTTCGCCTGTGCAGGCATGCAATGCAAGGCGGCGGAAGAATTTCTTGAGCTTATGGAATGCGGCTTCAGTACCAATGAACGCATTGTTGAACTGCCAATGTGGGATGAATATGGAGAGCTGATCAAATCAGAACTGGCTGATCTTAAGAATATAGGACCAGGAGACGCCGGAACAATTACTGCAGGCAAGTTCCTTGAAAAATTTACTGATTATCCTTACATACATCTCGACATAGCCGGCCCTGCCTTCCTCGATAAGGCTGATTCGTACCGGGGTATCGGCGGAACCGGGTTCGGGGTGAGGCTGCTGTTTGATTATATGATAAGAAGAATAAGTAGCGAAATGGCGAAATAGCGAAATGGCGAAATTTTTCATTTCGCTACCTCGCTACCTCGCTACCTCGCTACCTCGCTATTTCAAAACAATATTATGGAACCAATCCAGGAAAAAGAAAAAAGGATCCGCGTGGGGATCACCCACGGCGATATCAACGGGATCAGTTACGAGATCATCATCAAGACTTTGCAGGACCAGAGACTTTTCGAAAATTATACTGTTATTGTATATGGATCCTCTAAAATCGCCAGCTATTACCGCAAAACCCTGAATATAGCCGACTTCAACTTCAACCTGATACACAAGGCAGACCAGGCGCATCCCCGCAGGCCGAACATCCTGAACATCCACGATGAAGAGGTGAAGATCGATATCGGCCAATCCACGCCTATCGCAGGAGAGCTTGCCCTGCTTTCTCTTGAAGCCGCCACGGCCGACCTGGCAAAGAACGAAATAGATGTGGTGGTTACCGCTCCCATCAACAAAAAAAATATACAGTCGGATGCCTTCCGTTTTCCCGGGCATTCAGAATATTTTGCACATAAATTCAATTGCCCCGACCATCTCATGCTGATGGTAAGCCGCGAGATACGTATCGGGATGATCACCGGCCATGTTGCGGTGAACCGCATCAGGGAGGTTCTGACCGAAGACCTGATCATGCGGAAGATCAAAATCATGAACCACTCACTTACCAGGGATTTCGGGATAGTGAAACCTAAAATTGCGGTGCTGGCGCTTAATCCGCATGCCGGTGACGACGGATTGCTGGGTGATGAGGATACGACATTTATCCGCTCTGCGATTGCAAAGGCATACGACCAGAATATGTTGGTTTTCGGACCGTATCCTGCCGATGGATTTTTCGGAGCGGCACAGTTCCGGCATTTCGACGGGATCCTTGCAATGTACCACGACCAGGGGATGATACCTTTCAAATTACTTTCGTTTGACGAGGGAGTTAATTTCACTGCCGGCCTGCCTGTGATCAGGACTTCTCCGGGGCACGGAACTGCATATGAACTGGCCGGGAAGAATGTAGCTTCATGCGAGGGTTTCAGGACTGCAGTTCATCTTGCCTGTGATATCTTTGAGAACAGGCAGAGGTATGATGAACTGGTGGCCAACCCTCTGAAGCCGGCTGATCCGCCGAAAGACAATTAATGATGTACAATGTACAATGTACCATGTACAAATTACAAATTCATAGAATTCTAGGGAATTTACAGTCAATAATAACACTTGGGATACACTGTTTGTAAAATAGCAGAAATCATCTCCGGTAAGATTTTACCGGGAGGGGATCCTGGCACGGAGATCAGGGATTTGCTTATCGACAGCCGCCGCCTTATCAGGCCTGAAGGTACGATGTTCATTGCCATTGTCACTTCAAGAAACGACGGGCACCAGTATATTGGTGAATTGTATGAGAAAGGGGTCAGGGTATTCCTGGTTTCGAAGAATCCTACTGAAATTTCAGGTAGCGAGAAGCGAGAAGCGAGAAGCGAAAATTTAGCTACCTCGCTACCTCGCTACCTCGCTACCTTTATTATTGTCGACGATACTCTAAGGGTTTTACAGCATCTTGCAGCCTGGCACCGCCGGCAGTTTGACATACCGGTGATCGGTATTACCGGAAGCAACGGAAAAACCATCATTAAAGAATGGCTTTGCCAGTTGCTCAGCCCCGATCTTAATGTCATCCGCAGTCCAAAATCATATAATTCACAGATAGGCGTCCCTCTTTCGGTATGGAAGATGGAAAAAGAAAATGAACTGGCTATTTTTGAAGCAGGGATCTCCCAGCCGGGAGAGATGGAAAAGCTTGAAGCGATCATTCAGCCCGTTTACGGGATCATCACCAATATAGGTCATGCCCACGACGTGTATTTCGCCAGCGCGATCCAGAAGACCGATGAAAAACTCAGGCTTTTCAAACATTCCAAACTCGTGGTTTACTGCTCCGATCATGAACTGATCGACCGCTGCGTCAAATTCTGTGATCCGAACAGGACATTTGTTCCATTTTCGTGGAGCAGGAAAAAAGACGCTGACCTGTTTGTGAAGGAAGTGACGAAAGACGTAAATAAGAGTGTGACGAACATAAGTGTCGTGACGAAGACAGGGGAGGAGTTTAGTTTCAGTATTCCTTTTACCGACGAGGCATCGATTGAGAATGCGATACACTGCTGCGCGCTGATACTGGCAATGAAAGAAGAAAATAAAAGCGAAAAGCGAAAAGCGAAAAGCGAAAATCTCGCTACCTCGCTACCTCGCTACCTCGCAACTTTAAAGGAGCGATTCGCGACTCTTGCTCCCATTGCAATGCGTCTCGAACTAAAAGATGCGATCAACCGCTGTTCCATAATCAACGATTCCTACAATAACGATTTCAATTCGCTAAGCATCGCCCTGGACTTCCTGGTCCAGCAGAACCAGCATATTAAGAAAACAGTGATCCTCAGCGATATCCTGCAGAGCGGAATGGATAAGAATGAATTATACAACGAGATCGCGGCATTACTCGGGAGCAAAGGCATTGGCAAACTTATCGGTATCGGGAGAGACATGAACAAATATTCCGAGAAGTTCCTGATGCAGAAAAATTTCTTTTATACCACTGATGATTTCCTGCTGCATTACCCCGTTTCTTCGTTCCAGGATGAAGCGATTCTTCTGAAAGGCGCGAGGATATTCGAGTTTGAGAGGATCAGCAATGCGCTGCAGCAGAAAGCGCATGAAACGGTCCTCGAGATCAACCTCGATGCCATGGTTCATAACCTCAACCACTATCGTTCGCTGCTTGGGCCCGGTGTGAAAATGATGGCGATGGTCAAGGCGTTTTCTTACGGAAGCGGGAGTTTCGAAATAGCCAACCTGCTGCAGTTCCACAGGGCCGATTACCTTGCAGTGGCTTATGCTGATGAAGGTGTGGAACTGCGGAAATCGGGGATCCACCTGCCCGTCATGGTTATGAATCCTGAAGAACACAGCCTCGACACTCTTCTTAAATACAATCTTGAACCTGAGATCTACAACCTGAATATACTGTCACAACTTGAAGAAGCGGTTAAACGCAACCAGGCATCGGGCCAGGAGGCGATAAGGGTTCACATCAAGCTGGATACAGGAATGCACAGGCTGGGGTTCCAGGAGGATGAGATCGACGGGTTGATCGCTCATTTAACAGGTAGCGAGGTAGCGAGGTGGCGAGGTAGCGAAAAGGAAGGTAGCAAAATAAGAAATAGCGAAAAGCGAAAAGCGAAAAGCGAAATTATTGAGATTCAGGTCGTTTCAATATTCTCCCATCTCGCTTCAAGCGAAGATCCTGCTGAGGATAACTTTACAAGAGAACAGATTGTTCGTTTCGAGGCCATGAGCTCGCGCATCATCACTGCATTAGGATATCCTGTTTTGAGGCATATCCTGAACTCGGCCGGCATCAGCCGTTTGAGTGAAGCCCATTTCGATTTGGTTCGCCTGGGTATAGGTCTTTACGGGGTTGGGGCAAATGAGGGCGAACAGCAAAAGTTGAGGAATGTAAGTTCACTACGAACCATCATCATCCAGCATAAAAAAATTAAAAAAGGAGAAACAATAGGGTATAACAGGAAAGGCAAAGCAAAGACTGACAGTATCATTGCGGTAATCCCCATCGGTTATGCCGACGGACTGGACCGCAGACTGGGAAACGGGAAAGGGAAGGTTTTTATAGGCGGGAAATCCGTGCCAATCATAGGGAATGTGTGCATGGACCTCTGCATGGTGGATGTTACGGGCATGGAGACCAATGAAGGGGATGAAGTTGTGATTTTTGACGATTTGCACCCGGTGATGGAAATTGCGAAGGCAGCTGGAACTATACCGTATGAAATTATGACCGGGATCTCGAGACGGGTTAAGCGGGTATATTACCACGAATGACGTGAGCCGGGAACCGTTAACAAGGAGAAAAGGAATGAAAGTAATTATCATTGGTGCCGGCCCTGCAGGACTGAGTTGCGGTTACGAGCTCGTGAAAGCAGGAGTTGAAGTCGAAGTGTATGAGGCTTCGCCTTTTGTCGGCGGGATGGCCAGGAGCTTTGAACTTTGGGGTCAAAGGGTTGATATGGGCCCTCACCGTTTTTTCTCGAAAGAGAAACACATCAATGACTTTTTTACAACATTGGTGAAAGATGATTATACCCTCGTGAACCGCCTTACACGCATCTACTACCGCAACCGCTTCTTCCATTATCCCATCAAGCTTTTCAATGTTCTCCTGAACCTCCCGCCGACAACGATTTTCATGATACTCTGGGAATACATCAGGATACAGATATTCCCTTATAAAGACCCGAAAACTTTCGAGGAATGGGTTTCGAACCGTTTCGGGCGCAAGCTGTTTGAGATCTTCTTCAAACATTATTCCGAAAAACTCTGGGGCATCCCCACTTCAAAGATCGATGCCGACTGGGCTGCACAACGTATCAAATCGCTTTCACTTTGGGAAGCTGTGATCAACGCGATCTTCGGAAATAAAGGAGACAAGCATAAGACCCTGCTTGACCAGTTCGCATATCCAAACAACGGTACCGGCACCCTCTACGAAAGAGCGGCAGATTATATTATTGCACACGGCGGCAAGGTAAACTTGCAGATGCCTGTGAAAGGAGTGATACAGGATGCAGTTGGCAAGGTTACAGGGATAGAACTGAAAGACGGCCGCATTGTCACTGCAGACCGAGTGGTTTCTACGATGCCCCTTACACTGATGGTAAAAGGATTGCAAAATGTACCTGCGGATGTCATCGCGTCGGCTGAGAAACTGTATTTCCGCAATACCATCCTGGCTTACCTGGAGGTGGATTCCATGGAATTGTTCAGGGATAACTGGATCTACGTGCATTCGCCCGAGGTAAAGCACGGGCGTATCACGAATTTCCGGAACTGGAGCAAGGATCTGTACCGCGATAAAAAGACCACCATCCTATGCATGGAATTCTGGGCTTTCGACAATGATCCCATTTGGAAAGACAGCGATGAGAATATTGCCCTTCTGGCAAAAAAGGAGATTCATACTGTAAGGCTGGCACCAACCCAGGTGAAGATCCTGAACACCCATATTCTTCGGATCCCGCGCTGTTACCCGGTTTATGAAACAGGGTACCAGGTCAACCTGAAGAAGGTAGAGAATTATCTTGATAGTGTTGAAAACCTTCTGCCGATCGGACGTTATGGCGCTTTCAAATACAATAACCAGGACCATTCCATCCTGATGGGTATTTTAGCTGCCGACAAGATCACCCAGGGCCTGTCAACCGATCTCTGGAAGATCAACACGGATGTGGAATACCAGGAGGATGCAAGGATCAAGGACGTACTGATTCAATAAGTAGCGAGGTAGCGAAGTAGCGAGGTATCGAAAATTTAAGTTAAATGATTGTAGCAATATCGAGTCTGATCACAATCGCGGGCCTTTGGCTGGTTCTGCGAAAATATATCACCACAGCTGCAACCCTGGTAACCCTGCTATTGCTTTTTTTGGGAACAAACTTTTTCCTGATGACCATATACAGCGGGGCCTTGCAGGCCAGTATTTTACTGGCTCTGATGGTACTCGTTGTGTGGATGACCGAAAGGTGGTATAAGAAACCTGGCTGGGCCGAAACTATTATTATCGGACTTTCTATGGGGACCCTGATCTTTGTAAAACCTGCAGGGTTCGCATCATTCCTGGTATTCCTGTTCTGGGGGGCATACAACAGGGAGTCATTTAAGGCGAAATGGAAAGTTTTTATTGAACATTCCGACCTGGTTTTAACCATCCTGATCTTGTTCCTGGGGGGCATGTGCATGCGCCTGTTCAATCCCCAGGCCTTTGAGGGGACCTTGTTCTGTGATTATGTAACGGGCAAACGGGCAGTGTATTTTCTGGCTCCATGGCTCTGGCAGGTTTTATTCTCTATCAAAAACGGCTGGCTCATTTACACTCCCCTGGTTTTGTTCTCAATTCCTGGTTTTTACATATTGGCCGAAAGGAACAAAAAGATTTTTTACTCCACCTTCCTGTCAGCACTGGTGTTTGTTTTTTTACTTGCCTCGACTCCTGAAATTACAATCCCGGATAATTTTTCCCAGGCCCATATGACTGAGATCTTAGCGGTTCTTTTTATTCCAATCGGTTATTTCGTTGGCTGGGTGTTTGAAGCGGGAAGAATGAGAAAGGTATTTTTCGGCCTGATCCTTGCGGCGGTCATCGGGCTAAACCTGTTTCAGACCTGGCAATACCGTTCGAGGATACTAAATCCATGGTTCACCACACCGGCATATTACCGGGCTGTGTTTTTAAAAACTCATGTTAACGGCCAGACCCGCATGATGCAGGAGTATTTTAATATGGATATGTCGACATACCTGGCCAATGAGGGTGACTTTAACAGGACCACATTGTTCTATGCGAATTTTGAAAACGATCCGAAAGGTTTCGGCGGACATATTCAGGAAAAGCTGGCCTTTGCTGGTAAAGCCGCAATGAGACTCGATACAGGACTGAGGTTTACACCCAATCCCAACCTCACTCTTGGAAAGCTTCCATCGGATTACCCCCTGGGGATCAGGTTTTCGGCAGAAGTTTATTCAGATCAGGATTACAGTGAGAATACTGCAAATATCATCATCTCTCTAAAGCATAAAGACCAGTTGTACCGCTATGAGGCCAGGTCATTGAAAGATATGCATCTTGAGAAAGGGAAATGGAACCTGGTAAAACTTGATTATGTGATCCCCAGGAAGTATGATGCGGATGACGAACTGATAGCCTCGGTCTGGTACACCGGAAATGCTTCAATGTATGTCGATGAAGCGAGGGTTGAATTGTTTGAACAAAAGTAGCCATAAGCCATAAGCCATGAGCCATAAGCCACGATCCATACGCGATGTCCTGATCTTTATTCTCATCTTTGTATGCGGCTTATTCCTTACGGTTAATTCAAACATGCATGGGGGTAAGGTGAATCATCCGGGAAAGATCTGGTCCGATGCCGCGCACTACTACGTATACATGCCTGCCACCCTCATCTATCACTGGAACGCTTTTGAGTTCCCGTACAAGATCGAAAAGAAATTTGAAGGGTTCCTTCTGAATGATAAGACAGGTAAAGTTGAGATTAAAACAACCTATGGAGAGGCAGTATTGCTTGCACCTTTCTTCCTGGCAGCGCATGCATCAGCATACATTTTCAACCTTCCCATGGATGGCTTTTCATCGTTTTACCAGGTGTTCATGATCATCGGCTGCTTGTTTTATTTCACCCTGGGATTGTTTTTTCTAAAGAAATTCCTCGACCATTATTTCAATCATGCGGTCTCCCTCATCGTGGTCCTGCTGCTCACGCTGGCTACCCAGCTATACTACTATGTATTTGAAGCCGTGATGATGTCGCATAACTACTCGTTTTTCCTGTTTGCCTCGTTCATTTACCTCCTGAAACTTTATCTCGACGGCGGCAAAAAATCCTATGCGCTTTTCACCCTTCTCAGCCTTACCCTTTCCCTGGCCGTATTACTGAGGCCAACAAATATCCTGGTAATACTTTGGATGGCATTCCTCGACCTGAAATCAGCCAGGGAATTATGGCAAAGGATACTGTTCTTCCTGAATCCCAAACGCAGCCTGATCTATATCGTGATCCAGCTGCTGGTGCTGGTCCCGCAGTTCATGTACTGGAAATACCTTTCGGGGCATTATATTTATTTCTCGTATCCCGGGGAAGTTTTTTTCTGGGGAAATCCTATGCTCTTGCAGGTCTGGTTTTCTCCATTCAACGGCTTGTTCCCCTATCATCCCATATTCCTGCTCTTTATTGCAGGGATGTTTATCATGATCGCCCACAAAAGGCTGAACGGGGTTTTCACCCTGTTGTTTTTCCTGCTGATATCCTATGTGTTTTCGTGCTGGCATTGCTGGTTTTACGGAGGCAGCTTCGGGTTCAGGCCGTTGTCGGAATTCACCGTCTTCATGGCACTGCCCCTGGGTTATTTTCTTGTAAGTGTGATCCAATGGAAAAACCTGTTCCTGAAATCCTCGGTGGTGGTGGCGTTCCTGCTACTCATTTATTTCAACCTGATGCAGTTCTACCACTACCAGATCTTTACCGGAGGGATGTGGTCGTGGGACGACTATTTCATCAAGCTCAGGGATTATGAGATCATTGACTACCCCCAGAAAACCTATGAGTTCAAGACCGACTTTTCGAATTCGTTCAAATATGAACCCGTAATCCTCACCTTCCAGCACCCTCGTTCAAGAGTACTGGCCTCATACTGTAATAAGGAGATTGCTTCTAATGTCCATTACAAACGGGTTTTGTCTAAAATCCTCGACCACCCTGTAAGCAGGATAAGCATGTCGTTATGGATATACCCTTCGGATAACGACTCTACACATGCCTCCTGGTTATGCAGGATATCCTACAAAGGCTCCCTGGTATTTTTCAAAAGTGTAAGCTTTGATGATTTCGTAAACAAGCGGGGTGTTTATGCAAGGGCTTACACATCGTTTGATATACCCGATTGGGTTGACCCGGATGCGGAGATCGATTGCTTTGTATGGAATCCCGATGGACGTGAATTTTATTTTGATGATTTATCGATAAAATTTGAGTGACATGGAAGTGAAAAGAGCTCCACGTTCATGGATTGAACCGGTATTCTTTATCGCGGTTTTCTGTGTCATTCTTACAATCAGCCTTAAATATCATTCGAAGCAGGGGGTGCTGAACTGGAAGAGCGAGATCTTTGCAGACCGTGCAGGATACTATGTTTTTCTTCCCGCTACCTTTTACTTTCACTGGGACCTTAAAAATGCCCAGCCGAAAGTTGATGAGAAAACCGGCTACGGCTTTGTTTATGATTACCAGGCCAACAAGATCCGCACCAAGTATTCCTGCGGACTGGCATTCCCGATCGCCCCGTTTTTTATCACGGTGCATTTTATTACAAGGATATTTGGCATACCTCAGGATAAAGGATTTGCTCCGGTATACCACCGCATGACCGATGTTTCGGCTGCTGTGTACCTGGTCCTTGGCTTGTTCCTGATGTTCAGGTTTCTCAGGAAATATTACAGCCAGCTGACTTCGTACCTGGTTGTTTTCTTCATGCTTGCAGGGACCAACCTTTTTTACTATTCCGTCTTCGATGTCCTGATGACGCATGTCTACAATTTTGCCTTTGTCGCACTGTATCTTCTCTTTTTTAAAAAATATCTTGAGAGCCCCGGAAAATATTGGTATTTCATTATATCCTGTCTTGCTCTTTCAATGCTCACCCTGATACGGCCCACATCGATTATCCTCGCACTAATCCTGGTCTTGCTTGATGTAAAAACCCCGGATGAGCTGAAAGTAAGACTGGCCCTGCTTTTCAGGCCCAGACACATCCCGGTCCTGGCAGGGATCCTGTTCCTTGGGTTTATTCCGCAGCTTGTATACAACAGGTATGTGAGCGGCCAGTTTTTCCATTACCTGTATGACGACAGTTTCGCCAATATTTTTTCACCCCGGCTCTTCGAGGTATGGTTCTCAACCATGAATGGTCTGTTTATTTACACTCCACTCATGATCCTTTTCATTGCGGGGATGGTCATGATGGTCAGGGAAAAGGCCGTCAATGCCTTTATCAGCATCATATTGTTCCTGGTGCTTTCGTATGCCTTTGCTTCATGGACCTGCTGGTATTTCGGATGTTCCTTCGGACAGCGTTCATTTATTGATGTGCTTCCGGTGTTCGCAATACCTTTCGCCTACCTCATAGAGAAGTCAGTTGCAGCCGCAAAGAAAGCCAGAGCCATTGTCATCATGTTACTGCTGATTTTCTTTTCTTACTGCAACATCAGCCTTGCCCATGTGTATGAAGAATGCTTTTTCGGATCGACATGGGACTGGAACCGTTACGCGGTACTTCTGCATAAGGCGAAGATACTGCCTTTCAAACCCGGGTTTGCCTACTACAATGATTTTGAGAATGCAGCCATATGTAACGGAGGTGAGGCAACTACCCTGGTGGCCAGGTCGGGCAACCATAGCCTGGTGTTCAATCCCGGCAGGGAATTCAACAGCTATTTCGTGGAATACCCTGCGAATATGGTCAGGGACTCAGTACTGAAAAAGCTAAGGATCAAAGTGCATATTTTCAAAACATCAAATACACCTACCGGTGCATTCATGGTGTGTGATATCAGCAAGGACGGGAAAAACCTGTTGTGGTATTCAAGGCCACTGGATGTTCCCATGGCCAGGACCCGGGAATGGTATGCTGTGCCTGTTAATTTTGATATCCCGAAAGATCTCGATCCATGGGCCGAGATGAGAATATATATCTGGAACAAGGAGAAGGTCACATTTTATGCTGATGACCTTGAAATCAATGCCGAATAGATGATCGCGAAGAGACGTCTTTTCATTATAATGCTATTCCTTCTGTCGGTGTTTGCCGTGCAGATGAAGACCGGTATGATCCACAGCAAAGGCCTTGAAGGTTTTGTGCCAAAAGATTCGCTGCCCTCGTTCACGAACGAAAGCTGGATGAACGGCACTTACCAATCCACATACAGTAATCATATCAATAATACCCTGGGTTTCAGGAGCGACCTGGTGAGACTGTACAACCAGATCGATTTTTCGCTGTTCAGGATCCCCCATGCAAACAAGATCGTTGTTGGGAAGAAAGATTATCTCATCGCACAGCAATATATTGAGGCTTCTCTTGGCTATGATTTTGCCGGGAAAGATGTGATCGACCGCAGCGTGGAGCTCATGAAAGCCTTGCAGGATACGCTTGAACAGACTGCAAAGGTGCATTTTCTCGTGCTGTTCGTGCCGGATAAAGGAACTTTTTATCCCGAGGCCATTCCCGGAAGGTACCTTAAAAAGAAACAGCCGCTCACCAATTATGCATATTACGTAGAGCGTTGCAAGGCCGCCGGCGTGAATTTCATCGATTATAATGCATGGTTCCTGAAGATGAAGGATACTTCCAGATTCATCCTTTACCCGAAGACAGGCATTCACTGGAGCACTTACGGATCGACCCTGGCCATCGATTCACTGATGAATTACCTTCGGTTGAAGTTCGGGCTGAACATCCCGAAGCTCGGCATTGACAGCATATCCATGAGCCGGACCGCGAAATATGAAGACGACGATATTGGCAGGACACTTAACCTTATACGCCCGGTTTCTTATCCTCCCCTGGCGTATCCTGCATTTCATTTTGTTGCAGACACCACGAAACCCAAGCCCAGGGCTTTGTTCGTTGGCGACAGCTTTTACTGGCAGTTGTATTATACGGGTTTCATCGATCATATGTTCAGTAATAAGGAATTCTGGTATTATAACAAAGACGTATATCCCGAAACTTTTAATGCCCCGAAGTCTACAAACCAGCTGAATTATATAAAGGAGGTGCTGAGCCAGGACCTGGTGGTGCTGATCCAGACCAATGCAGGGTACGGCAATGTGGGCTATGGTTTTGTGCAGCAGGCCTGGCAGGAAATGGGAGAGGGCAGCGGCCTTGTGAAGGAGTTTGAAACGCAGATCCGCAATTCGCCCGAATGGTTTGAAAAGGTGAAGCAGAAGGCGGCCCAGGGGAAAATAACGGTTGATGAACAGGTACACCTTGATGCGGTGTTCATGGCAAACCAGGAATTGATGAACGGCAAAACCAAATAGTATGGCATTCAGCAGCAGTTTATTCCTTGTTTATTTTTTGCCGGCCTTCCTGATCCCGCTGTTTCTGCTCGATAGTAAATTCAGGAATTACTGGATCCTTATTGCAAGCGTGTTTTTCTTTATGTGGGGCGCTCCACGCTTTGTATTCGTGCTGCTGGGTTCCGTGCTGATTGATTTTTATTTATTACTGTGGATGAGTTCGCGGGAGGGTGAAGCGAGGCGGATGCTGTTCCGGCTGTCGTTGCTGCTGAACCTGGGGTTGCTGCTTTACTTCAAATACATGAACTTTTTTGTTGAGCAGCTCGATATACTGTTCGGGCATTTCGGCGCCAATCCCTCACCCTGGGTGAAGATCATGCTGCCGCTTGGGATCTCGTTCATTACATTTCAGAAACTGGCTTATACCCTGGATGTATACAAAAGGCAATTTACTCCGTTTGAGAAGCTGGAGCATTATGCCATGTACATCCTGATGTTCCCTCAACTGCTTTCGGGGCCTATCGTGAGGCCGAAGCAGATCGCTGCGCAGATCCTTGACCGGAGCAGGAATGAAACCATTGACGACCGGCTTACAGGTTTCATACGTTTCGCCATAGGCCTTGCAAAGAAAGTGCTTATAGCTGATGTGCTGGGAGAGCAGGTCAATGCAATTTATGCGATGGATACGTTGCAACTTTCGAGCGGGCTTGCCTGGATGGGTGCGATCGCATATACGTTCCAGATCTATTTTGATTTCAGCGGGTATACCGATATGGCTATTGGTATTGCCCGGATGATGGGCTTCAGGCTACCCGAAAATTTCAACAGTCCATATGTTTCAGGAAGCATCACCGAATTCTGGAAGCGCTGGCATATAACCCTTGGCAGCTGGTTCCGTGACTATGTGTTCCTGCCGCTGGCGTATGCAACTTCAAGAAAACTGCCGAAAGAGAAATATTTTGGGATACGCGCCGACAAAGTGATATATCTCATCGCCACTTCGGTGACTTTTCTATTGTGTGGTTTCTGGCATGGAGCTGCATGGACTTTCATTCTCTGGGGAGTTTACCAGGGGATCTTCCTGGTGTTCGACCGCCTGTTCCTGCTGAAATACTTTAAAAAAGCAGGCCATGTAGTGAGTGTGGCCATTACCTTTTTTATTACTGTCTTCGGATGGGTGTTGTTCCGCAGCGAAAGCCTGGGTGCTTTTAAATTTTACATTCAGAGGATGTTTGCTTTCAAGGGCGGGAGCAATGATCTCTGGCTCAACCCCAAATTCTGGACAGTGCTTGTGATTGCCGTTGTTTTTTCATTTATCGGGTACATCAAAAAAGTTGAATCATGGCAGGACCGCTTGTTTGATAAGCCAGGGAATACCCTCATTATCGGTTTCACGTTGCTCGCCATGATTCTTTTTGTGCTTTCGCTTGCCTCCATCACTTCTTCCGGCTTCAGCCCGTTTATTTACTTCAGGTTCTGATTCGCTCTCAATTTTGCATCGCTGCTTGGTTTGCCGTATCTATCGCTCGTACATCACACCGCCGCTGACGTTACTGCGTCGCTCATACCGGCTAATTCCCGAAGCCTAACTTGAAGCAATTCGCTCCTTGTACCTAATGCGGCTTGTGTGATGTACTTCGCGCTGTGCATCTGATTTATCCTATGCAGAATGCTTCGCTTATAATATCGTAAGGTTAGTATTGGAAGAAAAGATCCCGATTGCAAGACGATTCCGGGAATGGAGATTTTTCCCTGTGAATGCATTAGGAAATTTGCGTCAGGAAAACCGAGATCTGAGCCGTAAAAATTCCTTTCTTTAAAGACCTGCGTAGCAGGGCTGTCTAGGAATTTTAGGCGAAGATCGAAGGTTTTTAGCAAATTTACGAAAGCAGAACAGGGAAATATCTCCATTCACAAGACCCAGCCAGGATGTGGCGAAGTGAGCAGTGAAAATCTCCATTCACCTCACCAGGATCACCGTGCCGTGAACCTTGCCAGTGGTACCGGGCTTATCGTAGAGTTCATAAGTGGCAATGTATGAATACACTCCCATTGGACACGGGCTGCCTTTGAAACTCCCGTCCCAGCCTGTTTCCTGGTTGTTTGTCATAAACACCTGCTGCCCCCAGCGGTCAAAAATCTTCAGGGTGAAATTTGTCAGCAATGGCCCTATGGGATGAAAAAAATCATTCAACCCATCCCCGTTCGGGCTGAAAGCGCCGGGAAAAAACACCAGGGTTGAACAGTCATGAACCAATGAAGTATCCTGGACCGCACAGCTGTCGCGGCTGACTCTTACCCAATAAACCCCGGGAATGGTTACTGTAAGCAATGAATCCATTGAGCCATCCTGCCAGAGGTAGGTAGCGCCGGAAACTGTTGCATGAAGTATCAATGATGCTTTGGAGCATACCATGGTGTCATGGACCAGCCTGACGTTGATGGCTGGTTTCATAGTGATCGTGACGGTATCTGCACCCGCGCAATTGTTGGTGTCAACGGTATGCACCCAATACTGACCGGCCTTGTTTACCGTTAAGGTGGATGTTGTATCCCCCGTATTCCAGATCAGTGATTTGTAATTCGACCCTGGATTCAGGATATATTTTTCGCCCTGGCAGATGGTCGTGTCGGGTTTAAGTTTAACAGGAGTAAGCGGGTACAGGTTTATATTGACTGTGTCGCTGCCCCTGCAGCCGAATTTGCTTACTGTGACGTAATATTGCCCCGACTGTTTCAGGTTTATCCTCCGGGTTGTGTCTCCCGTATTCCAGAAGATGCTGTCACAGTTTGGGCCTGCATCAAGAAATGCAGAGGTCCCTGCGCAAATTTTGCGGTCGGGACCAAGATTGACATTGGGTTTATTAACTACGACAATATGTTTGCAAAGGTTCTGCTGGTCTATCATTCCTTCGTTCACAGTAAGCCGTATATTATAAATACCTGCAGAATCATAGTTGTAAGGTGGAGGATCATACAGCGTTGAAGACGGGATGGAGGAATTGGTACAGGTGATGAAACTCAGCCTTGAAACAGTGGTTGATGACTGGTTGCAGATAAAGGCATACACTGTATCCCTTACCCTTGTGATCTCCGAAAACTGCTCAGGCCTGTCAAGATTGCCAATGTTTCCAATTGAGACTGTGGATGCAGGACCCGTGATGCCCTGGGGCATCAACAGCCTGAAAAGCAGGTCCCCGGTTTCAAGGTACCTTGACATCAGGCCATTGGTTTGCTGGCAGTCACGGATCAGCATGATGCCCATTGCATCGGAAATGCATACAAGCCCCAGATCCGTCCAAACTGGGTTGTTCAGCAATGAGGACCCGAAGCTGCCACGGCTCAGGGTGCTGTTCGCGGAGTTAACTGCAAAGCAATAATAATCGGTCCCTTCCTGTACAATACTGAGAGGCCCGGGATGGCTGAAAGTGAATCCCTGTGTAATATCGGTGAATGAAGGTGTGTTTGAAAGGCTGTTGCCGAAATCGATACGGAAGAGTGAATTTCCCCAGGAACTGCTTGTGATCCCAACCCATTGCTGGTTGGCCTGCTGAACAATCTCCAGTCCGTGCAGGCTGTAGATCCCCGGTAAAGGTCCTGGAATAAAACTGAAGACCGGATCATTTGACAGGGAGTTGCCGAAATCAAGAGTTATCAGAAGGTCATTGTCGGCCGCAAATCCCCACCAGTGGCCGTTGTCATTCTTTACCTGGATGCCCTGGATGCTGTCGTTGATCAGACTGGATGTCAGGTTTTTTATTGAAAGGGGGAAGGGGTCGTTCCTGTATGTGTTCCCATGGTAGAAGCGGGTAATTGACCTGGTCCCCTGGTTGGTTATAAAGCTGTAGCAGTTTTGACCGTCCTGTGCCAAAGTAATATAGGCTGGTACTGAAAGATAACCTGAGGTATTGTTCATCACCGACCCGATGGGGTCAACAGAGGTATTGCCCGAGCAGAAGCTCCAGTAAAAGGTTGAACCTCCCGTGGTTAGGTTTTTGATGTTCACAGGTTTGCCAACGCAGACAGTATCGGGAAGGGTGAAATCGGTGACGACCTGGGCCCGGAGACCCAGGCAGGCAAGAACAAAGAATCCTATAAAGCTGATATTTTTCATTACAAATTTCCCATACCGGCTAAGGGTTTCTGGGGAAGGTTTGAAACGTCAAAGTGCAGGAATGCAATCAGGGACTGGAACCCCAGGATCACGGGAAGGCCAGCGAGAATTACCGTTCCTGCTGTTGCAGGATGCGAAGTAATGATACTTTCCGACCATTTATAGATACCGAAGATACCGCCGAACAAAGTGAACACGAATGCCAGGATCAGCTCAAGAGAGCCGATGTTGAAATCGCGGAGAAAATAATT
>Ga0364917_1114_pt1 | contig 17978 bp, 16 predicted proteins | sample SorcelJu500001C5_2_FD_206978 | JGI IMG/M metagenome (GOLD analysis project Ga0364917, IMG submission 206978) | Enriched cells from Trout Bog Lake Hypolimnion, Wisconsin, USA - BchlTB.June20.5000.01.C5 | ecosystem: Environmental > Aquatic > Freshwater > Lake > Hypolimnion/Profundal zone | place...
CAAATTTCACTGACCGCTCAAGGTAAAATCATCAATACGCTTGCAGACAACGAGTGCGATGTTCAGTTTGAACCGCTAGCGACTATTTCAAAACTTTAACTCTAAAAACAGATTTAGCCGATAACAAAATAACAAATAATATGAAACGTTTTATGACTGCTGCTGCTATTCCATTTAACCATAACATTTTCTCACATCAATTGTGCGGACAAAATTATAATACCGCAGGAAGCCTTGAATACTTCGGTACGAAAATAATTTCGCATCAGTTGACTACTTAATGAATTTTCTTTTGCCTTCCAGCGAATAATTTATCTATCTAATCAATTAATAGAGGCTTCTTCGCAAAAAGAAGCCTCTATTAATTATATTGTAAGTTTCGGTAAAGTCGCTTATAGCCTAAGTTCTCCGTCCTTTCGCGCCTGTCGTCCCCTTTTTCCGTTTTGGCTTTTGCCCCTTAGCTTTATTGTTCTTCCGAGCCAGCGGCTTAGCCGCTTTCATAATCGACTGCTGCCCTTTGGCAATCTTCTCCTTGACTTGACCAGAAAGGAACCCGCCAGTCAGCCCAAAATCGATGTTTCGCTCTTCCGGATTAACCTTAATAAGGGTTACCTGGACTGTGTCACCCAACTGATATATATTCGCGGTTCTGCCGCCAATCAAAGCATACCGTTCCTCGTTATAGTGGTAATAGTCATCATCCATACTGGAGACATGAACCAGTCCCTCGATACCGTTCTCCAATTCAACGAACAGCCCAAAAGCTGTCACCCCGCTAATCGTTCCGCTAAACTCATCACCAATAAACTGAGCCATATATTCGACTTTTTTCAAATCGACAGTCTCACGTTCGGCGTCAGCTGCCGCTCTCTCTCGCTGCGAAGAATGCAGCGCAATTTCGGGCAATAGAGCCGCTAACTTCTGTCGTCTCTTGGCGGAAACATCTCCACTATTAAAAGTCTCCCATAATATGCGGTGAACAATCAAATCAGGATAGCGGCGAATTGGCGATGTAAAGTGGGTATAATAGGGTGCCGCCAGCCCAAAGTGCCCCAGGTTCTCCGCTTGATACCTAGCCTGTTTCAGCGAGCGCAACATGACCGTGCTGATGATCCGTTCCTCAGGACGTCCAGCGATTCTCCCCAGCACCTTTTGTAAAGCCTTAGGTTGAATATCCTCTGTCGTTCCTAAAGCTTGTCCGAAATTATTCAACAGATTATTAAGTTTAACCATTTTTTCGGTGTCTGGCTCCTCGTGAACTCGAAATACGAAGGGTATTTCCTTCCTATGCATATGCTCAGCCACCGTCTCATTGGCTACAAGCATGTATTCTTCAATAATTGATTCGGCAATAGTTCGAACCCGTTTGATCATTTCTACTGGATTACCTTGATCGTCAAGTTTAACCTTAATTTCGGGAAAATCAAAATCAATTGCGCCTCGCCGCATCCTGCGATCCCTCAGAATATGGCATAGTCGTTCCATATCCGCCAGGCGCTCCAATAATGGCTGATACTCTATTTTTAGCGCCTCATCATTATCCAGCAAGATATTACGAACTATATTATAAGATAAACGGGTTTGCACTCTGATAACACTGGGAAAAATCTCGTAGCTAATCACATTCCCCTGATAGTCGACTTCCATTTCAATGGATAAGGTCAGCCGATCGACTCCCGCATTGAGACTACAGATCCCATTGGATAGTCTATGGGGCAACATAGGCAAGACCCGATCCACAAGATATACGCTTGTTCCCCGATCCCGAGCTTCATTATCAAGAGGAGAATTCTCTTGAACGTAGTAACTTACGTCAGCAATATGCACCCCCAGCAGGTACCGGCCATTTTTAAGCCGCTCAACATAAACAGCATCATCAAGATCCTTGGCATCTTCTGAATCAATAGTCACAATAGGCAATTCTCTCAGGTCGCGCCGCCCAACTAATTCTTCCGGGGCAATCGACTCCCGAACCAAGGCAGCGGCCTCATCCACCTCTTGCGGAAACTCAACCGGCAGGCTGTGTCGCTTGATAATTGACAATATCTCGATCCCAAGATCACCTTTATTCCCCAGAACTTCGACAATCCGACCTTCAGCACTGAACTTCTTTTCCGGCCATTTGGTGATTTCAACCACAACTTTTTGACCAGTACGAGCATTATTAAATTGACTTTTCCGGACAAAAATATCTTGCCTGATTCGAACATCGTCAGGTGTAACAAATCCATACTGGCGGCTAGCATCAAAGGTTCCTACCAGCGTAAGATTCGCTCTCCGGACAATACGGATAATCTCCCCTTCGCGCGCCTTGCCTGCTAATGGCTGCTGACTATTCACCCTGACCACTACCCGATCCCGATGCATTGCACTCATCAGCGCTTCTCCTGGAATAAAAACATCGCGCTCTCCGGGATTCTCGGGAATAACGAAACCAAAGCCTTTTTCACTGGCAGACAACGTACCAACTATCAGGTTCATACGCTCCGGTACGCCATATTTGCCAAAGCGAGTTTTGATAATGGCAGCACATTCTTCCAATTCAGTCAGCAACGGCCAAAAATCAGCTAATTCCTTCGCCTTCAGCCCCATCTCGTCTGCCAGGTCTTCTGGGGACAAGGGCTTATAGGCTTCTTTATGCATAAAGACTAAGATCTTCTCTTTGAGACTCATAGCCGAATTTCCCCGACATTAATTACCGTTGCCTTGCCTTCGGCTGTAACAGTACCGTCTGGCAGCGTCACTGCCCCTGCCAATTCCAGCATTTTACCCCGCCTATTGGTAACCCAGCCAGTGATAGTAAGGTTCTGGCCCACCAAAGTGGCCTGGCGAAACCGAACCTCTAGACGAGCGGTCACCGTGTTCATCCCATTTGCATAAGGATACCGTGCCATCACCTCATCCAATAAGGTGCTAATAATTCCCCCGTGTACGATTCCATCATAGCCCTGATGCTCCGGCCCTGGAATAAAAGTAGTTATATACTTGTCCTCTTCTTCGCGAAACTCGAGTTTCAACCCAATTGGGTTATTCTTACCACAGGCAAAACACCACTGGTTGCTGTCATTTTCACTCATCTTTCGATCTCTCCTCTCCTTTGGCCCTACCACCCGCTGCTAAAAAGCCGCTTACAGCAGCAAAAACTTGGCGATGTTCCACATCAAGAGTTGCAACGTGTCCGGAATTCTCTAACCAAATCAGCTGCTTATCTTCGGTTCCCAAATGTTCATAAATATACTGTGCACTTTGCGGACACACGGTGTGCTCATTCCGCGACTGTATAAGCAAGGTTGGAACCTTAACCTGCGGCAACCATTCAGCCGCCTGTTTAATCAATCGCGTCAGACTATACAAACTGTTAAGGGGCGTACGCTCATAGCAAACATTATAAAGCGGATCAATATTTATTTTACGGCGCTTCTTATATACAAACTTTTGAAATAAACGGTACACAGGCAACAAGGGCATTCGCCTGTCGGCGATGAAGATAGGGGAATTGATTGCAACTACCTGACTTACTCCATATTCAGCGGATAATTTGAGGGCCAGCAACCCACCCATAGACAGGCCTACTACAGCCACCGAAGCACATAATCCTCGGAGGATATGGTAGCCGTCTTCCACTGCGCTATACCAGTGGGGCCATGCTGTTTGGGCCATTTCCTCAACACAAGTACCGTGCCCGCAAAGCCGTGGTCCAAATACAGTATACCCTTGTTGATTGAGGTAGTTGCCCATCAGCCGCATTTCAGATGGAGAGCCGGTAAACCCATGAATAATCAGCACGCCCCGCGAACCTCCTGGCAGAAAGAATGGTTCAGCTCCAGGTAGTATTGCCAAAACGATCCCTCTTTTTCACGTCTATATCATACATTATATCACTGCAAAAAAAACTTAAACAGAAAATACTCAACTGCAGCTACAGTGGGTAAAAAAGCGCCGGCATAAATCAGCCGGCGCTTTCAAAGTTGCTATTAATAAAGAAGCAATGGAGCGATAATTAGCGAGATAGTTCCGGCTACCTTGATTAGCGGATTCATAGCCGGTCCGGAAGTATCCTTAAAAGGATCACCTACGGTATCACCAATAACGGCTGCCGCATGAGTTGGGGTTCCTTTACCGCCATACATGCCAGCCTCGATGTATTTCTTAGCATTATCCCATGCCCCGCCGGCATTAGCCATGAAGATGGCCAGTAGCACACCGGCGGCGGTTGCGCCTGCAAGGAAGCCAGCCAAAGCTTTAGCCCCCATTACAAAGCCGACAAAAATAGGTGTTCCAACTGCAAATAAACCCGGAACAAGCATCTCCCTAATAGCGGCCTTGGTACTTATATCTACGCAACGAGCATAATCAGGACGACCTGTGCCTTCCATGATGCCCGGGATTTCGCGGAATTGACGGCGTACTTCGGCAATCATCTCAAAAGCAGCTTTTCCTACAGCTTCCATGGTGAAAGCACAGACAAGAAAGGGCAATGTTGCACCGAGAAAAATTCCGATGATCACTATTGGCTCGGTCAAATTAATCACCAAGTGCCCGTCAACCATTAGACCGGAGAGCTTCGGGTTCTTGGTAATCTCTTCACCAAAGGCTGTAAAGAGAGCAAGGGCTGTCAAAGCAGCCGATCCGATAGCAAACCCTTTGGCGATAGCCGCAGTAGTATTACCCACCGAATCCAATTTATCGGTTGTCTTACGTACTTCAGCTCCCAGTTCGGCCATTTCGGCAATACCGCCAGCATTGTCGGCCACTGGTCCAAAAGAGTCAACAGCAACCACCATTGCGGCTGTGCTCAGCATACCCATAGCCGCCATAGCAATACCATAGATATTAGCGAAATGATAGGCCGTCCAAATAGCACCTGAAAAAACGACCATCGGCAACGCCGTACTACGCAAGCCTGTGGCAAGTCCAGCGATGATATTTGTAGCAGCGCCAGTCTGGGAGGCCTCAGCAATATGTTGGGTTGGATATTTAGCATTAGATGTATAATATTCGGTAATCAAACCGACAAGCACGTTCACTACCAGTCCAGATAAGATCGCGATAAAAATACCGATACCGGCTTCTTCACCAAAAACTTGAACAGCGATAAAGCCAGCCATAACAGCTGTCAATAGATTCGTTCCCCAGAGCCCGCGGTTGAGGGCGGCTTGGGGGTCGCCATTTTCACCGGTCCGCACCAAAAAAGTGCTAAGAATAGCTGCCGCAATACCAGCTGCACCGATTAATAGCGGGAAAATTACACCATTAATACCGTAAAGACTATTGCCAATTAACATAGCCGCAATAGCAGTAGCACCGTAAGACTCAAACAAGTCAGCCCCCATGCCTGCGGTATCACCTACATTGTCTCCTACGTTGTCGGCGATAACTGCAGGGTTACGGGGGTCATCCTCAGGAATTCCGGCTTCAATCTTACCCACCAGATCAGCCCCAACGTCAGCTGCCTTGGTGAAAATACCACCGCCGACCCGAGCGAAAAACGCTATGGCACTGGCTCCGAAAGCGAAACTATTAATCACTACCGGATCGCGATAAATTATGTAGAGAACCGAAACACCTAAAAGACCGAGACCGGCCACCGACATACCCATAACTGCTCCGGCACGGAAAGAAACACTCAACGCCTTATTCAGACTAGTTCTGGCTGCTTCGGTAGTCCGGGCATTTGCTTTGGTTGTTGACGTCATCCCTATATAACCTGCAACCGCTGAACTGACTGCACCGACTAAAAACGATATTGCCAATTGGCAACTACCTTTGCCTACCACTAATAAGATTACAAAAATAATCGCGGTAAACGGAATCAGTGTCTTGTACTGCCGATTTAAATAAGCCATTGCACCTTCGAAAATAGCTTGCGAGAGTTCTTTCATTTTTTCATTACCGGGATCTTCTTTAAGCACACTAACCATCAGGTAGGCAGCAAACAATAATGCCACTATACCAGCAGCCGGTGCAATATAAACCAAATCCATTTTTACATTTTCCCCCTTATATATTTCTTTGCTAAAAAATACCTCAATGTTTTCATTGAGGTATACGAAACACCTATTGCGAAATTTTGACTATGGCTAATGTTATGATACCAAATAACACTCCAATAATCATTGTAGCCTTAGCTAAAACCTCATCAATTCCTTTTTTCTTACCACCAAATATTGTTTCGGCACCACCTGCAATTGCCCCTGACATACCGGCACTTTTACCAGACTGCAGCACAACCGATGCGATCAAGGCGATGGATAAAATTGCGTCCACAATCATTAATGCTTCTTTCACTATTTTACACCCCCTACCCGCTTATACCCTTATATTTTATCAAATGACACCCAGAATGACAACGTCTGCTCAAATATTTTATTCTTTATAAACTTTTATTATACATCCATGCCTAAATATACCAGTGATTGCCTTTAATCCAATATCTTATCTCCCTGAAGTTTTTTACTTTTCGCTTTTTACGGCTACAATCCATTCTATTTAAACCTTAGCTTAAGAACTGCCTTGCGAACTATCGTATCAGGCACACTAATACATGCTGGCCGATGAATATCCCAGGGGAAAAAGATGACATACATCCCCTGTAAAACTTTGATATCACTTTCTTTATCTACTCTCTTATAAAAAATGGCATCGCTTTCTGCTAAACGATTTTCACCTATCTCAGTTGCAGCAGAAAAGTTGCTATATCCCATAAGTTCTTCGCCAGAAATAATATACTGAATATCAATATACCTTTCATGATTTTCTATTTTTTGATCTTCTTTATCCCTCGGCGTATAAGTCGATATCATTGCAAACAGGTTATCGCCGTCAATTTCATATCTTCCATCACTCAACTTGGAAAAATCAGTATCCCGCAAGAATATTAATCCCCTTTGCAATACTGGAGCGAAAAACTCTTTCTCTTTAGCGAAGCTGCTCACAAGACCGACAATCATACACTTTTGCCTCCATCATGAGAATAATTTGAATACCTTATTAAATTAAACAAAGTCACGATACCACTCATTCATAGTGAATAGCTCAAACATGTGACCGGTTAGAATGCAATTTGCCTATTGTGCCCGTTGATGCCGTTATCCAGATCCCAGCGAAGCAGGATCTGATCGTTATATTGTACAACGGACATTGACATAAAGAGCGAATTTCATTAATGTTAACTTAATATAAGCCCGATTTCAAGGAGGTGCATATTATTTGGATCAACGAATCAATCAACTAGCCAAATTACTAATCCGCTATTCCACCGCACTCCAACCTGGTGAGAAAGTATTGATCGAAACTGTCGATGATGCTCTACCCCTCGCTAAAGCGCTGGTGGAAGAAGCATACAAAGCTAATGCGATCCCCTTCTTAAGCCATAAACATAGCCAAATGTCACACGCTTTGTTAAAAGGGGCATCCGCCGAACAACTGGCCCTAATCGGCCAATGGGAAGCTGAACGAATGCGCTCCATGGATGCGTATATCGCTATCCGCGCTACTGCAAACATGTGCGAAATGGCCGACATCTTACCAACCCAGATGCAGCTTTATCAAAAACACTGGATCAAACCGGTACATCTCGATATTCGGGTACAAAATACCAAGTGGTGTGTCCTTCGCTATCCCAGCCCCTCCATGGCTCAACAGGCTAATATGAGTACCGAAGCCTTCGACAACTTTTTCTTTGCTGTGTGCACACTGGATTACGCCAAAATGGCCCAAGCCATGGATCCCCTCATTGATCTTTTAAACCGCACCGATAAAGTAGCCCTTATTGGACCTAATACCGACCTGGTCTTTTCCATCAAGGGCATCCCCGCAATTAAATGCTCTGGACTTCGCAATATTCCTGACGGAGAAGTATACACAGCGCCAGTAAAAAATTCAATCTATGGTGTCCTCAACTACAATACGCCTGCACTCTACCAAGGAGTAACCTACGAAAATATCCGATTGGAGTTTAGTGAAGGAAAGATTATCAAGGCTACAGCCAACGACAGCGAAAAAATAAACAACATATTGGACACCGATCCGGGTTCCCGGTTTATCGGCGAATTCGCGCTTGGCCTCAATCCTCATATTAATGAGCCACTGAAAGATACTTTATTCGATGAGAAAATCTCTGGCAGCTTCCATTTTACCCCCGGGAACGCCTATAACAAAGCCTTCAATGGTAATCAGTCTGCAATCCATTGGGATCTTGTATGTATCCAAACCCCCAAGTATGGCGGTGGAGAAATCTGGTTCGATGATGTACTTGTTCGTAAAGACGGCCGATTTACTTTGCCTGAACTGCAAGGGCTCAATCCCGAAAACCTTGTCTAAATAACATACGAGCCGCTGGCTAGACCTACGCCTCCTTGACTACTTGAATAATTCCTGAATAAAGTTGGGCAGAGCAAAACAGCTCAGTTGCAAATCACGATTATAATAGCGAGTCTCCATTTGAGATACATGAGACTTATCGACAGTTAGGGGATCGTACTTTTTGGATCCAATAGTAAAACAGTGAGTACCGCTAGGATAAAGCGGAATTTGCGCCAAATAGGTGCGGGTGATTGGAAACAAAGTTGCAATATCTTGGCGCAACCGTTTAAGTAGCGGTTGATGATAAAAGGGTGACTCCGTCTGTTGCACAAAAAGCCCATCTGTTCTAAGAGCCTTATATACATCTTGATAAAAAGCAGGGGTAAACAGACCTTCTCCGGGACCAATAGGATCAGAACAGTCAACGATAATAACATCATACTTATTCGCGGCGCCTGCCATATGGCCAATGCCATCGCCGATTTTCAGCTGTAATTTAGGATGCTCTTGGATAAGGGCAACGCTGATCTCCGGTAAATATTTTTTACTCACTTCAACCACAAGGCCATCGATCTCGACCATTTCCACTTGCTGAACAGCGGTATGCTTAACAATTTCTCGAACCGAACCTCCGTCCCCACCGCCGATGACTAGCACATTTTGTGGATTGGGGTGAACGCCAAGCGGGACATGAGCAATCATCTCATGATAAATGTACTCGTCAAAAATAGATGTCTGCAATACCCCATCAAGAACCAGCATCCGGCCAAATTCGTAAGTATCCACCACAGCAATATCTTGAAATTCAGATTTGCCCATAAAGAGTGTTTCTTTGACACGAGCTGTCAGGCCTAAATTTTTTGTTTGATACTCGGTAAACCAAAGTTCCATTAAAACAACCGCCTTTTTGCTCATTTTTGAAAACCCTATGACTCACATTATAAAATATTAACATAATTTATGCCCAGAGAAAAGATAATACCTATAATTCTAAAATTATTTCACGCTTAGTCCTCGGGTCGAATGAAATTCTGCTGTCCCATATCTTCCAACGGCCTAATCCGCTTTTTAGGTAATGTGAACCCTCTACCCATGACTTCAGCAGCATCTTGCACAATCATGAAGGCGCAGGGATCGATCTCTTCAATTAAAAATTTAATCTTAGCAATTTGGGTTAAATTAACCACCATAAAGATAACTTGCTTGTCTTGGTGGGTAAAAGCGCCTTCCCCGCGAAGAAAGGTTGCTCCCCGACTCACTTCAATCATAATACTTCCAGCCACTTCTTGGGCTTTTTCCGAAATAATCATCACCGTTTTCTTTCTGTTGAGGCCTTCCACCACTTTATCGGTAACATTTCCGGTAATAAACATGGCAATAAGTGTCAGCATCGCCAGCTTCGAGCCAAATATAATCCCGGCAACAAGGGTAATCAGGCAGTTAACTGCAAACCCGACGCCCCCCATGTTAAAAGCGTAATATTTCTTGACAATGGCTGCTACAATATCCAAACCGCCGGCGCTTCCATTCACGCGAAAAATTATACCCGATCCAATACCACCGACAACCCCGCCGTATATCGCAGCGAGCAAAGGATCATCAACGAAATTCAGATCCGCCAGGAACCGGGTTGCGTCAACTGCTACAGAAAAAATCAGCATTCCGTATAAAGTGGAAAATAAATAACGTTTGCCAATAAAACGGTAGGCCGCATACATCAGCGGAATGTTTAGGGCAATAATCAGCAAACCAACCGGAGAATTACTAAGGTAGTGAATGATAATGGCGATGCCGCTAATTCCACCGCTTAACAGATGATGGGGTAGTAGAAATAGGTTGATTGACATTGCACCGAGCACTCCCCCAAGCGCGATCAAAAAATATTGTTGAATACTGCTATGCAACTGATTCCCTCCTTACGCCGAATAATTATCGAAAACTATCCTAACCCTTTAATTCCTTCTTTTTACATGGTTCAATTAATTATATAAGTTACCTGCGATATTGGCAACATTTGTACGCTGAACTCCTAGCCAAAAGACTTTTGGCAAATACAAATACCAAATTGATACCTAAGTTCAACAAAATTCAGTGGCAGATAAGAAGAAGGAGTGACCCCCATATGAGCTATTGGCTAGTAAAAACTGAGCCAGACGAATTTAGCTATACCGACTTAGAGAGACTGGGCCGCGATAGGTGGAATGGAGTGCGCAATTTTACCGCCATAAAGCATTTGAATCAAATGCGTCCCGGAGACCTCATCTTTATTTATCACACAGGCGATGAAAAAAGCATTGTCGGTGTAGCTGCTGTGGTTCGCAGTGCGTATCCGGATCCAACGTCGCAAGATGACCGCTTTATTGCTGTCGACCTAGAGGCACGCTATCGCCTCTTAAAAACGGTAGCACTCAAACAAATCAAAGCTGATCCTTCATTTGCCGATTGGGAACTTGTACGCCAACCACGACTCTCGGTCATGCCCGTCCGGGAAACTCATTGGCTCCTAATTCAACAACTGTCATCAAGGGAACCCTATGGTTAAAGACAATCACCTGCCCATTTTTTCTCGCCATAAATGCGTCAAAGGACACCGGCTTTTTACAGCTGATGCCCTTTGCACCTCGGCCTCTATTCCAGGAGCTCTACATAAACTACAGTTTCTACCTTTTTGCTATGTCGCGTTCCGGCGCAAAGAGCCGAACCAACCAGAGAAAAAGAACTGCTCCTATGGTGCTGGTGACAATCGCCCCAAAAGTGCTGTAGGCAGTTATGCCCAGTAATCCAAATACAAATCCCCCAACCAGAGCACCGACAATCCCCACAGCCAAGTCACCCCAAAGACCAAATCCACCGCCCCGGGCTATTTGTCCGGCCAACCAGCCTGCAATCACACCTATTATTAAGTACCAAATGATATTCCCTAAACCAAACACCTAATTACTCCTCCTTTTTTCCTTGAGTTGGATAGTCTTTTTGTATTATCTACCCTTTGGGCTATTTTATGCATTACAGTGGTTAATTTGTAAAAAAATAACACTACAAGTCTATTGCACAATAACAAGAAAACCGTCCGAAAGCAGCTGGCTTTTCAGACGGTTTTTTTATTCTGCTGCGATTAAATCCTTGATTACCTCGCCGCCAATGATCAATCCAACCACTGACGGGACAAAAGCGATACTGCCGGGAATCTGTCGCCGCGTCGTACATTTCCGAGTGGTTCCTATGGGACAAATGCAATTTTCTTTGCAACTGGCCTCTTCGTCTTCCAACGGGAGGATGGGAACTTCGCGCGAATAAACCACCTTTAAGGATGAAATATTGCGTTTTCTGAGTTCATAGCGCATCACCTTAGCTAACGGACATATGCTCGTACTATATATGTCCGCAACTTCAAACTTTGTCGGATCCAGCTTATTGCCTGCCCCCATGGAGCAGATAATGGGGATGTTTCTCTCTTTTGCCCGAAGAACAAGATCAATCTTGCCGGTAACTGTATCAATAGCGTCAATAATATAATCATAGTCATCGCTAATAAGCTCAGCAGCTATATCCGGCAAGTAAAATTGTTGATGGATGGTTACTTCCGCCTGGGGGTTGATTTCTAAAATCCTCTCCCGCATAACTTCGACCTTGGGCTTACCTATTGTCTTGATGGTGGCATGTAACTGTCGATTCAGATTGGTCAAACAAATGCAATCGTCATCCACTAACACAAGCTTACCTACCCCTGAACGAACTAAGGCCTCCACAGCAAATGACCCAACGCCACCAATACCAAAAACGGCAACTTTTTTACTGGCCAATTGCACTAAGGCCTGTTTGCCAATTAACCGCTCGGTGCGCGAAAACTGATTTAGCATTACCTTCATCCTTTCATTAATTATCCGCATTTCCTTATCAAATCAGCTTGTCCCTCTTGCTGCCGGGGAACAGGCCTAAGACCTATGCCGGTCTTTTTTCCAACTTATCTATAATCCATAAGAAGGCCTATACTCTGCCCAATCCCCCGCAATCCCTCCAGCCAAGCCATCCGAACCAATACAGAGTGAAATAACCCTCGTCATTCTCGATAAATGACTACTCTTCAAAGTCACCACACCGAATAAACGACTCATCGCAGCTCATCAGATCCTCACGGATTAATTCTAAAATTTTCAAGAAATGTTCAACTTCCCGCCGGGAATGATCAGCTACGAGAGGCTGAATAGTAGTCAATGCGGCACACTCCTTAAACATCGTTTCAGCAGCTACGTTGAAATCACGCAAACATGTTGTTGTCTGCACCACATTCTTCTCAAACCTGGTAAAGTCATCTGTCGGGTGAAAATGCCACAACATACTATCATAATCCCTTGCTTGCAAACTCAGTTGGTCAAATTGGGTACTAAGCACTTGAGATTGGTCTATAAGCTGACGTTCCGCGGGATCCATCGATCCCCTAAAGAATTTCAAATGATCCGCCATTATCCGCAGCCAAAACACATTTTCGCTCACAATTGCCTCGATCCGATGCTGCATCTCACCTGCGCAAAGTTTCTGCATTAACTTCAAAAAGTATACCGCCTCCCGAGACATATGGTCAAGCAGAAGCGGATATAAACATCCGCCACAAAGCTTGCATTCAATCAGAAGGTGCAAAACATGCCTCTTGAAAGTAAAAAAGTTTTTAACCGAACAGATGACCATTTCTGCAAAACAAGAGAATTCTTCACCGCACTTGATATTACACCCGCGCTTTTTTAGATCCTCAAATACGCAAAAAAATTGTTGTGCTTCTTCCTTCAGCTCTATTTGCTCCTTGGACAACCCAAGATGGATAAACATTGCATGTTCTTTCATGATTCGCAACCAGAATCGGATTTCGCGCATCGTGAGAGGAGCAAACGGGATTACTTCCTTACAAAAAACGTCCATAAACACACCTCCTTGATGGCAATGCTTCAATACATATTATGTAGATGTTTGCCAGATGTGCCTTTGTTGTTAGCTTGATGATTCACCTTTGAGTTGCCCCAGCCCTTCATAAAACTCCCCTAGTAACACTTTTTAACTAACCTTCATATTATGTTAATATAAATCCCCTATTATCTTACGGAGGTGAAATGTGTATGAGTTATGAGGACTTGGAAGACGATGACGAAATGTGTAGTTGTGAATCTATGTCCAGTTGCAGCTCTTGCTGTTCAATGAAGACTTGTTATTCTATGTCTAGCTGCGCCACCTGTTATCCCATGTGTTCCTGTCATACCTGTCATCCTATGAAAACTTGTTATTCTATGTCTAGCTGCGCTACCTGTTATCCCATGCATTCCTGCCACTCCTGTCATCCTATGAAAACTTGTTATTCTATGTCTAGCTGCGCTACCTGTTATCCCATGTATTCCTGCCATTCCTGCCATCCTATGAAAACTTGTCATTCTATGTCTAGCTGCGCCACCTGCTATCCCATGTATTCCTGCCACACCTGTCATCCTATGAAAACTTGTTATTCTATGTCTAGCTGCGCTACCTGTTATCCCATGTATTCCTGTTGCAGCTGCCAAACCATGAAATGCAGGAAATAAGAGTACACCTTTATCCCGGTTAGGTACTAACTGCCACAGAGAAGCTCTCCCTTTCCCAGAATCCAATGATACGCCATTGGCTATCACCCGACCCGTTTCTTATAAAAGAAGCTCTCGGTCATTTGACATTATGCTGGATGATAATATGGCAACTCCATAATCAATAGTACTAGATAGTATCGGTATTACAATTCCCGAATTGCCTAGGCGATCTAACTATTGTTGCAGCCTGGAATTGTTGACCAAGCAGTTTTCAGGCTGCTTTTATTACCCTTAAATAGTGACCAAGCCACACCAGAAGGAGCCGAATCGCTATTGTTTCGGCTCCTTCTCTCGGATAATGGTAGTACAACCTTCTGCCAAATACTTTTGTATAAACCATCTAAGCAGCTTTTTCTTACTTAACACTCTACCCGGAAACACGGCCTATCAAATCAGCTCTTTTAGGTGAGTCTGATTAATATTACAAGCTGCGTACCTATCTTTCAACAATTTATATACTTGTTCCATTGACGGATATAAACACTGGCCTGAAAACCGGCAATGTTTACAATTCCAGCAGCCCAGATGTCCCTGGCTGAATATTTTTGACGGAGAGCCAAATTCATTCACAACTCCGTGGATAACATCATGCGAGTAAAACATGCTGAGAGTACTGACCGCTTGCTTCTCACTCAGACCGTCAAGCATTGTTCCCAGGTAATCGCGCACGCATTTATAGTAAGTGATAATCCCTTGATGGGAAGTATGCTGTTGGGTAAATAGCAGAAATTCACTGAACGTGCCATAGGCTTTAGCAAGGTCACCGCTATAATAATAAAGAGCTGTAATAAATAAACCCATCTTAGAATAATACCACGGCATCTCTATCCCTCGAAAAGGCAGATTTATCGTATCCATGACCGAAGCATCTTTAGGGTAACTCATTTTTTCCAACAGCTTAATTAACGCATCAGCTTTGCCGCTATCCACCCGATCCATTTGCCGCACAAGTCTTTTAAACTGATTATAGTCGGCGTAATCAGTAATGGCTCGAATATCATCCAGTTCTTCAATCTCGCTTAGCCCTGGAATGACCACATGATAACTGTTAAACCCCAGGAATGAGACATCCCTTACATAGGTCTGATAGCCACTTTCAACCAATAATTCTACCATATGCGCTAGCATTTCTTTATTATTAGCTAAGTTGACTTCTTTAAATCCCAAAAAGGGATAACTGAAGGTACGGCTGAAAAATTCAGAGGGATAAACCCCCGACCCGGTCACTAAAATCCCCATATAGTTATCAGGATTATTTTCCGCACAGTGATAGGAGAATTCCTGCATCCCCATCATTTTTCGTATATCTTGGCCTTGTAAAAGCTCGGTCAATGTTCGTTCTAATGCCATTTCAATTTTAGGATGAGCACCAAACTTCACAAAATAACTTTGGTTACTTTTATTAATAAAAACCACGCCGACAACTGGAATATTTTCCTCCAACGAACAATCTTTAACTACAATTTCAAAATCTCCACTGGCCTCTATTCCCGCAATCATAGCCTCAATATTAGGGTACCCGGCAATCGCCCGTCGGGGAACAGTGGGCGGAACCATCCTATCTCTGAGAATCCGTTTGTTCGCATAGCGTTCTAGAATTTCGGCAATCCCTTGGACTATTGCCTCTTCCGGGGTGTTTCCGGCACACATTCCATTGGACATATACATCTTTGAAATCATCTTCATTGGAATATGGGAGATATTTTTGGTAACAAGGTTGCAATAAGGTAATGCAATAAAGTCAGCAGGAACTTCCTCGTAGGATACCTCCTGCCACTTTTTTAACAGCTCCTGTTGATCCACAGCCTTATCTAATTTCGCTAACTGAGTGGCAACCCACTCATCTTTGCCTGTGAGGAAATCATCAATACTAACAGCCTTCTCATCAGGCGCATAGTAAAATCCCTTGTATTCTAACGTTTCTTGGCTCAAATCCAAACTAAGCCTGTAGGTAGCCTGATTCTGCAGCCTTTCCATCATTTCCCCATACGCACTAGCCAAAGCGTATTCCGGAGAGGTTCCTTTGCCGTTGGTGATGATATCAGTATTCTCAATAATAATACTCACTGAATGAAATCCTTTGACAGAGTTTCGCCAAACCTTTTCCACAGTGAGTAGTCCTAAACGACCTAATAATTCCCGCGCCTTATTAATCGTCTTAATCGGCAATTCATCTTTATATTTTTGACCACCCAAATCCATTTTCGCACCTCACATGTTGCAATATTTCCCAACAAAGCCACTTGTGGCTAATTACCAAGTTTTCTTCCTGTTACTATATGAATCAGCAGTGCGTCTTGTGATTGCCGACCCAATGAAAAAGAGGCACCTTAAAAAGATGCCCCTTCTACTTGCCCTATTCTCGATTACCCAATTGGCTTCACCCTGTCTCCATGGTCTACAGTCAGGGGAGCCGTTAGCTTCTTATTAACTATATAAAGCTGCCAACTGTTTCTTTACCTCAGGACTAACCAAGTACTCATCATAAGACATGCGCCTGTCGATCAACCCGCCTGGAGTGATTTCAATAATCCGATTAGCTACCGTTTGAATAAATTGATGGTCATGAGATACCAACAAGAGTGTCCCTTCAAAATTAGTTAATCCATTATTGAGCGAGGTAATCGACTCAAGATCCAGATGATTTGTCGGTTCATCCAGCAATAATACATTGGCTCCGCTCAACATCATCCTGGCAAGCATACAACGCACCTTTTCGCCTCCGGACAACACATTAGCCTCTTTTTGACTTTCCTCACCAGTAAACAACATCCTGCCAAGAAATCCACGAATAAATGTTTCTTCTTGGTCCCGGGAAAATTGACGAAGCCAATCCACAAGATTTAGCTCAACGCCGTCAAAGAAACTGGAATTGTCTTTGGGAAAATAGGCTTGAGAGGTAGTTACTCCCCACTTAAATTCTCCGTCATCTGGGGCTACTTCCCCTATCAGTATTTTGAATAACGTGGTTTTTGCCAATCCGTCCGGTCCAATAAAAGCAATTTTATCACCTTTTGCCACCATAAAACTGACTTGATTTAAAACCAGTTCTCCATCAATTTCTTTGGAGATATTTTCTACCGTTAACAGCTGCGCTCCCGCTTCCCGGTCAGGCTTAAATGCGATATATGGGTACTTACGGGAGGATGGCTTAATATCTTCCAAGGTTAGCTTCTCCAATTGTTTTTTTCGAGACGTTGCCTGCCGTGATTTGGAAGCATTGGCGCTAAACCGTTGAATAAAGCTTAAGAGTTCCTTGGCCTTATCTTCCTTTTTCTTATTGGCATCCTTCGCCAGTTGAAGTGCCAATTGACTAGACTCTAACCAAAAATCATAGTTGCCCACATACAACTGAATATTTTCAAAATCGATATCGGCGATATGGGTACACACCTGATTTAAGAAGTGGCGGTCATGGGATACAACGATTACCGTGTTGGGGAAGTCATAAAGGAAATCCTCCAACCAGGTAATTGACTCAATATCCAGATGGTTGGTCGGTTCATCTAGCAGTAGAATATCAGGATTGCCGAACAATGCTTGGGCTAATAGCACCCGTACTTTTTCCTTACCACCCAGTTCCCCCATTTTTACAGCGTGATACTCTTCCGTAATTCCCAAACCATTTAACAGGCGCGCGGCTTCTGTCTCCGCATCCCAACCATTAAGCTCCGCGAACTCGCACTCCAGTTCAGATACCCGTACCCCATCTGCCTCAGAAAATTCGGGCTTTGCATAAATTGCATCCTTCTCTTGCATGATGGCATAAAGTCTCGCATGTCCCATAATCACTGTTTGCAGAACCTCAAAATCATCAAACTCGTAATGATTTTGTTTCAATACCGCTAACCGTTCACCTGGAGTAAGCGCTACTTCTCCTGAGGAAGGATCAACCTCTCCGGACAGCACCTTCAAAAAAGTCGATTTCCCAGTTCCGTTGGCGCCAATCAAACCATAACAGTTTCCTGGAGTAAACTTTATACTGACATCCTTAAATAGCACTCTTTTTCCAAATTGCAATGTTATCTTACTTGTACTAATCATTTTTCATTACCAGCCCTTTGTCAT
>Ga0364917_1118_pt1 | contig 16616 bp, 14 predicted proteins | sample SorcelJu500001C5_2_FD_206978 | JGI IMG/M metagenome (GOLD analysis project Ga0364917, IMG submission 206978) | Enriched cells from Trout Bog Lake Hypolimnion, Wisconsin, USA - BchlTB.June20.5000.01.C5 | ecosystem: Environmental > Aquatic > Freshwater > Lake > Hypolimnion/Profundal zone | place...
AAGTAGCACTGGCAGCGTTTGATCACAACATTACCAAGGTCACCAACATACTGAAGGCGGAAATAAGTAAACATAGCTCGGTCATTGATCAGTTGCTGGCTTATGCGCATGTCTATGAAAATTTCCTGCAGTACCCGTTCCCGGCAGGTGGGTGCCCGCTGTTGAATACAGCGATAGATGCAGACGATACGCACCCGCAACTGAAAAAGAAAGTGGCAGAAGCTATCAACAGGTGGAAAGAGAGCCTGGTGAAGATGATAGAAAAAGGGAAAGACAGCAAAGAACTCAGAGCAGATATAAATGCGGAGCAGATAGCCATAACTATAATAGCGATGATAGAAGGTGGGATAATGGTGGCCCAGGCGACCGGTAAAATGAACTACAGGAAGGCCGTGATGCAATCGACCGCAGCACTCATCAATAGTCTAAAATAATTTTTTTGAACAATAAAATACCAATCGGTATAATTATGAAAGAAGTATTTATAGTAGCAGCGAAAAGAACCGCAATAGGCGGGCTGATGGGGAGCCTGTCACACTTATCCGCAACAGAGCTGGGCGCTATAGCCATCAAGGGGGCATATACAGCCGCAAATGTTGACCCCACACTGATAGACGAGGTGTATATGGGTAATGTGCTATCTGCAAATGTGGGCCAGTCGCCGGCACGGCAGGCAGCGATATTTGCTGGCATACCTGATACTACGGATGCTACTATGATAAATAAAGTATGTGCATCGGGCATGAAGGCAACCATGATCGGCGCGCAACAGATACAGCTTGGCTTGTCGCAAGCAGTGATAACCGGAGGTATGGAGAGCATGAGCAATGTGCCGCACTACAATTACCTGCGCAAAGGGCATAAGTACGGAGATGTGACGCTGGTAGACGGTATGATAAAAGACGGACTATGGGATGTGTATAATGACTACCATATGGGCAGCGCCGCCGAGCTGTGCGCGCGCACTTATAAGCTGAGCCGGGAGGCGCAGGATGCATATGCCCTCTCTTCTTATGACAGGGCTGCGAAAGCCACAAAAGCCGGCAAGTTTACCAATGAAATAGTGCCGGTGGAGATAAAACAGAAAGCCGGAACAACCAGTTATGCCGAAGACGAAGACATTTATAAAGTAATACCGGACAAGGTTTCTAAGTTACCACCGGCCTTTGAAAAAGATGGTACGGTAACCGCGGCCAATGCCAGCAATCTGAATGACGGCGCTGCTGCCCTGCTGCTGGTGTCAAAAGAAATGCTGGAAAATACAACCTTAAGCCGCTGGCAAAGATCCTCTCCTTTGCAGATGCTGCACAGGCCCCGGAATGGTTTACCACGGCGCCTTCCAAAGCAATTCCTAAGGCTCTGGAACTGGCGGGGCTCACGCCCGGTGATATAGATTTCTTTGAGCTGAACGAAGCTTATGCCGCGGTAGCACTCGCCAATATGCAGATCCTGAATCTGGACCCCAAAAAGGTAAATGTATATGGCGGCGCCGTAGCTATGGGCCATCCATTGGGGGTATCGGGTGCGCGTATCATCTGCACACTTATCTCCGTGTTGCAACAGGAAGGAGGCAGGTATGGAGTGGCGGCTATATGCAATGGCGGCGGCGGTGCTTCAGCGATGGTGTTAGAACGTGTGTAGCAGGCAGGGGCAGTAGGCAGGAGCAGTAGGCAGGGGCAGGCGGCAGTATGCAGTAGGCAGGCATTAACATATAGCAGTATGCAGGAACAGAACATGCGTTACCTGATTCAGAAGGTTAATAAAGAAAAAACGTTTTATTAAATCAACAACAATAAAAATGAAAACAACACAAAACACCATCCTGATCACTGGCGGCAGTGCAGGTATTGGCTTCGAAATGGCCAGGCAATTTTCAGAACAGGGGAACCATGTTATCATCCTCGGCAGGAATGAAGAGCGCCTGAAGCAGGCTGCGGCTAAGCTCCGGAATGTTACGGCGATCGTATGCGATGTGACAAGGGAAAGCGATGTAGATGCACTCGTATCCCGCATCACTAAAGAGTACCCCAACCTGAATGTGCTAATTAACAATGCCGGCAGCGTGGCCGTGTATAAGCTGGGTGCCAATGCCAACGCTTTTGAAAATGCATCGGAAGAAATGCTTACGAACTATCTTTCCGTTATAGGCCTTACCGAAAAATTACTGCCTTTATTGGCTGATCAGAAAGAAGCAGCAATAGTAAATGTATCCTCTATCGTTGCTTTCGCGCCGGGTATCAATATGCCCACCTACTCTGCCAGCAAGGCGGCACTGCACTCTTATACACAGTCACTTCGGTTCACATTAGAGAAGGCTGATTCTGCTATCAAGGTATTCGAGTTGATGCCTCCACTGGTAAATACAGATTTTTCGCAGGCAATTGGCGGTGCCAACGGTATCCCTCCTGCCGATGTTGCTGCACATTTACTGTCCGCTATGGATAAGAATGAATATGAGATACATGTAGGAGGTACAGCAAACATCTACCAACTGTTCCTTTCTTCTCCGGCCCAGGCCATGGCTGCATTGAACCAAGGCAGATAGTTTTTTTTAATTATAAATATACCAATCGGTATATAAAATAACCGGTATGAGAAGGACGATATTGCTGATCACCGTGATCACGGCTGCTATGATGGAGCTGATAGACATATCAATAGTGAATGTGGCGCTGTCGCACATGAGTGGCAACCTGGGTGCCACTCTTGAAGACACATCATGGGTGATCACTTCTTATGCCATTGCCAATGTCATCATCATTCCGCTGACCAGCTTTCTTGCAGCAAAGCTTGGCCGGCGGAATTATTATATAGGCTCTGTGGTTGCCTTTGCTTTCTTCTCGTTCATGTGCGGGCAGGCAACCGGTATATGGATGCTGGTGGCTTTCCGGTTCATGCAGGGTATAGGCGGCGGGGCGCTGCTGTCGGTATCGCAGGCTATAGTATTTGAGTTGTTCCCTAAAGAAAAGCAGAACGTAGCCAGTGCGCTGTTTGGCATTGGTGTATTCATAGGCCCCACTATAGGCCCTACACTGGGTGGCTTTATTACCGAATACTACTCATGGCCGTGGATATTCTATATCAATGTGCCTATCGGCATCCTGGTCGCCAGCCTGTGTTACTTCCTGCTGCACGAGCCAAAAGTGAAGCAGCAGACCGGGAAGATAGACTGGCCGGGTATCTTCCTGCTGGCGGTGGGTATCTCCGCCTTGCAAATAGTCCTGGAGCGCGGTGCTACCGAAGACTGGTTCGAGACACGTTACATTGTATGGCTATCTGTGGTAGCCGTAGTGAGCCTGGGCAGCTTTATCTGGTGGGAACTGACAACCCCAGCGCCGATTGTGAACCTGCGGGTGCTGAAAAGTAAGAACCTGAGCATAGCCGCTGCGCTCACCTTTGTGTCGGGTATTGGTATGTTCTCTTCTGTGTTTCTTACACCTGTCTTTGCACAGCGGTTACTGAATTTTACGCCTACACAAACAGGGTTGTTGCTATTACCAGGTGCGTGCCTGGCCATAGTGGGACTGATGATGTCGGCAAAGTTGTTGCAGCGTGGCGTGTCGCCACTGGTTATGATCACATCGGGTATGTGTTTGTTCTTCCTGTTTAGCTGGCAGATGTCGCGGCTCAATTTGTCTGCCGGAGCATCGGATATTACGGTGCCGCTGCTGTGGCGGGCTATAGGGCTGGCGATCATCACCGTGCCGCTGACCGCACTGGCAGTTTCTTCCCTTCCTGCCGCAGAAGTGCCGCAGGGTGCGGCGCTCAACAATATGATGCGGCAACTGGGAGGCTCTGTGGGGCTGGCAACAGTAAACACCTACCTTGCCAACCGGAATGCACTGCACCGGTCAAACCTTGTTTCACATATTACCAGTGATAATCCCATTGCCATAGCACGTATATCCGGTTACACAAAGTATTTCATGGCAAAGGGGTCAAGCCTTTTTGATGCGAAGAAAGAGGCAATAAAGCTGATGGATATAGTTGTTACCAAACAGGCGAACATGCTGAGCTTTAGTGATGCATACCTGCTTGTGGGTGGTATATTCCTGGCTGCATTACCTTTGCTGCTGTACGCCAAACAAAAGAAGGGCAAAAAGATACAGGTAATTTTATCAGATCATTAATATGAACAGAGTAGTAATAACAGGGCTTGGAGCAATAACACCGTTGGGCAATTCAGTAGCTGAATTCTGGCAAAATATAGTAGCCGGCAAGAGTGGTGCAGCCGCTATCACCAAATTTGACACCAGTAAATTCAAAACAAAGTTTGGTTGTGAGGTAAAGGACTTTGATGCGCTGCAGTATATAGAAAAAAAAGAGCTGAAGAAGTATGACCTGTATACCCAGTATGGCATAGCTGCCAGCGACCAGGCGATAAAAGATGCGGGACTGGACTTTGCGAATATGCCGGAGCAGGAGCGCTACGAGGTAGGGGTAATATGGGCATCGGGCAATGGTGGTATCGGTACGTTCGAAGAACAACTGAAAGAATTCAATGCAGGAGACGGTACGCCGAGGTTCAATCCCTACTTCATTCCTAAGATGATCGTAGATATAGCTGCAGGCGCCATATCTATACGCCACAAACTACACGGGCCTAACTATTGCACAGTATCTGCATGTGCGTCTTCCAATACGGCCATCATCAATGCGTTTGATACGATACGGCTTGGAAAGGCAACCATAATGGTGGCCGGCGGATCGGAAGCGGCCATAACGCAGGCATCTGTTGGCGGCTTTAACGCCACACAGGCTTTGTCCAAACGAAATGACATACCGGAACATGCATCCCGTCCTTTTGATAAAGAACGCGATGGCTTTGTAATAGCGGAAGGGGCGGGTGCACTGATACTGGAGGAATATGAGCATGCCATAAAACGTGGCGCGCACATCTATGCCGAAATGGTGGGCGGCGGTATGGCAGCGGATGCTTACCACCTCACCGGTACGCATCCGGAGGGTCTGGGCGCAGAGCTGGGCATGAGTAAGGCACTTAAAGATGCGGGCATCAGTGCCGATAAGATAGACTACATCAATGCCCACGCCACCTCTACACCGCTGGGCGATATCAGCGAGCTATATGGAATTCGCAATGTGTTCGGCAACCGTGGGGTTGCTGTGAGCGCCACAAAATCCATCACCGGTCACCTGTTGGGAGCCGCAGGAGCAGTGGAGAGTATCATCTGCATCATGGCATTGCGCGACAATATAATTCCCCCTACCATTAATACCGAAAACCTGGACGAGCATACACCAGAGGGACTGAATATTGTATTGGGTAAGGCAGTTCCGCACGAGATCAATTACGTATTGAACAATACGTTTGGATTTGGCGGGCATACGGCCAGTTCCATATTTAAGAAGTATGGTGAATAACTGATAACGATCATAAAAATTACCTATTCTGAATTAGGTTTTTTCTGCTATTTTTACCCCAAAATATCAAACAATGGAATTTCCGGCCACATTACGCTATACAAAGGATCACGAATGGATCAAATTAGAAGGCAATATTGCAACTGTAGGTGTTACTGACTTTGCACAGCAGGAACTCGGCGATATCGTTTTTGTTGACATCGACACAGTAGGCAAGCCATTAGGCGCTAACGAAATATTCGGCACTGTAGAAGCTGTAAAAACTGTATCTGATCTTTACCTGCCGGTGGCCGGTACGATCACCGAGGTGAATACAGACCTGGAAGCAAAGCCGGAAAGTGTGAATTCTGACCCATACGGCAAAGGCTGGATGGTAAAGATGGAAGTAGATAATCCTGCGGATGTAGCAGCATTACTGGATGCAGCAGCATACCAACAACTTGTAGGTTAAATTGATGAAACGGATATTCAGTCCGGACTCACCTTATACAAAGCGGGCAAGGTTCTTAGCGGTGCTATGGACCTTGCTCATTTTTATTGGCTGCTTCACCCCAGGCAAAGACATACCTAAAGTAGATGTGCCGCTTATAGATAAGTGGGTGCATCTTGTATTGTTCGGTGGCTTTACGTTTCTGTGGCTGTGCTCACGACCTGTACGCACAGCAAAATCGCTGATCGGGATATTTCTTATAGCAGTAGCACTGGGCAGCTTTATCGAGGTGATGCAGGGCATACTCAGCTTCCTGGGGCGAAGCATGGAGCTGATGGACGCAGTTGCAGATAGCGTAGGCGGGGCGCTGGGTATCGGGTTGTTTTGCTTGTGTGCTTATCTTACCGGAGCTCCGGCAAAGAAGTAAAGGTCAAATACACATCTTACACCAGGCTTATCCCATTGGCATCGGTGGTCAATACCTCGCTCATAAAGTTCAGGAAAGGACGCATCTTTTTAAAAGTACTGTTCATCTGCAGCACAAAATCCGGGTCAAGGACTTCCTCATCCGTAAAGTCGTGCTTTAGCGTGAATTGCTTGTAACGCAGCAGGTCTATGGCGGGGTGGTCTTTTTCAAATCCTCTTGGCGCTGTGGCAAGTTGCTCGCCCCAGAGGGTACCGAAGGTTGATACCAGCGTTTTATTGGAAAGCATTTTGCGCCAGTCGGGATAGTTGGCATCAATGTCCTGTCGTATACGGGCGAGGTCTTCTTTCGATGGACCCCAAAAGCCGCATCCCACAAAACTGCGCCCCGGCTCAATGTGAAAGTAGTATCCGCCACGCAATTTTTTAGTAGCCCGTTTAAAACCACCATTCCAATGTGTATTATAGGGCGTCTTCTCTTTTGAAAACCGCACATCCCTGTATATGCGGTACAGGCTTGCCTTGCCCGATGGTGTTTCGATAGTGTCGTGCTTGTTCATCTCCCGCAGCAGGCCATCGGCGAATGCTATCAGGTTGGCCTGAGCCTCCGTATACTTTTCCTTATGGGCGCTGAACCAATCACGGTCATTGTGTTTGGCCAGTGTCTTGAGGAAGTCGATCGAAGATTTCTTTATTATCGGGTGTGGCATTTAGTTACAATGGAATAATAGTAAACGGCTGATAATCATGCATTGGCTTTTCTTTTCTTTGGAATGCCGAATGGTTCATCACTTACCGGAATGCCGGCATCCCGCAAAAATTTGCGTGCCTTTTTCTTGTCCTTCAGCAGTTCTTTAGTAACTCGTTTAATCAGCTCAATTTCCTCATTTACTTGTTCATCGGTCATGATCAGATCCTTTATATAAAATTAAAGAAAAAAAGAACTATTTCACTATCCTCAGTTTAGCATAATTCAGCATTATCTTTTTAACGCCATGGCCGGGACCAAAGTCAATACCGGCAATACGGTTGTTCATACCGCCTTCTATACTTTGTATCTTTCCGAAGCCGAATTTCTGATGTTCTACCTGCATACCTATTTCCATAGCGGCAACATCATCGGCAGAAAAATTAGCAGATGGCGTATGTGCGGGTGGCGCTGCAGATGAAGCAGCCAGCTTATCGGCCAGTTTCTTCAGCGATGGCACTTTGTCGAAGGTCTGGTTCATCATGCTGCCAAAGCCGCCTGACGGGCTCGTTGGCCGGTTGCTCTGCCCGGTAAATGTGCGGTCGAGGTGGTTAGCGGGTATCTCTTCTATAAAACGGCTCGGGTCGTTCTGCACCAGCGAACCGAAACGGTAACGGCTGTTGGCATAGGTGATCCATAGGCGGGCCTTAGCACGGGTTATGGCTACGTAAAACAGGCGGCGCTCTTCTTCCAGGTCAGCACGATCATAGAGACTCATCGAGCTCGGGAAGAGATTTTCTTCCAGGCCCACCACAAATACACAAGGGAACTCGAGGCCCTTTGCGGCATGTATGGTCATCAGCCGCACCACATCTGCATTGGGGTCGTTGTTCTGGTCGGCATCTGTAAGCAGGGTTATCTGCTGCAGGTAGCTGCCCAGGCTTTTATCCAGCAGCTCGCCTTCTTCATCGGGCGTTTCTGTGAATTCCTTTATAGAGTTAAGCAGCTCCTGTACGTTCTCATAGCGCGCCAGGCCTTCTACGCTCTTATCGTTATACAGCTCCTGCACCAGGCCGGTATGCTTGCCAACGGCGAAAGCTACATCATATGCATTCTGCTTTTCCAGCATGGTGCGGAATGCCTTTATCATGCCCACAAATCCCTCCAGCTGCGTAGAGCGTATGCCGCTCATTTCCGGCTCTGATATTATTTCCCAGAATGTTTTATCCAGCTCATTAGCCCGAACCATGATCTTTTCTATACTGGTCTTGCCTATACCACGCGCAGGATAATTGATGATACGTTTTACATTTTCCTCGTCCTGTGAGTTGACAATGACGCGGAGATATGCGAGGTAGTCCTTTACTTCCTTACGCTGGTAGAAGGATGTGCCGCCCACCAGTTTGTAGGGGATATTCATACGCCGCAGGCTTTCCTCAAAAGAGCGGCTCTGTGCATTGGTACGGTAGAGCAGGGCAAAGTCTTTATTGGCATAGTGGTTGCGCATCTGTTGTTCCTTAATGGCGTCGGCTACAAAGCGGCCTTCGTCATTATCGGTCATGGTGCGCGCCAGTATTATCTTTTCGCCTTCCTCGTTGCTGGTCCACAGCTCCTTGGGTATCTGGTTCTTGTTGTTGCCTATTACGTTATTGGCTACGTTCAGTATGGTCTGCGTACTGCGATAGTTCTGCTCCAGCTTCACCACCACCACATCTTCATAGTCGTCCTGGAACTGGAGGATGTTCTGCACGGTAGCTCCGCGGAACGAATAGATGCTCTGTGCATCATCACCCACCACGCAGATATTCTCGTGGCGCGCACCCAGCATTTTTATGATGGCGTACTGGGCCAGGTTGGTATCCTGGTACTCATCTATCAGTATGTAGCGGAACCGGTTCTGATACTTAGCCAGCGATTCCGGGAAGTGAGTCAGTAGTGTGTACATCTTCAGCAGCAGGTCATCAAAGTCCATGGCACCGTTCTTAAAGCACTGCTTTGCATAGGCCATGTATATATCACCTATCAGCGGGCGATTACTGCGTGCATCCTCTGTTTGTATGTTGCTGTCGGTCTTGTACATGGCCGGCTCTATAAGGCTGTTCTTAGCGGCGGATATACGGTTGTATACATATGCTGCCTTGTAGTGCTTCTCGTCCAGGTTCATGGCCTTTACTATATCGCGTATCACACCCTTGGCATCGTCGGTATCATATATGGTGAAGTTTGCAGGATAACCCAGGCGTGTGGCCTCTCCGCGCAGTATGCGTGCAAAGACCGAGTGGAACGTGCCTATGTATAAATTACGTGCTTCCGTATTGCCCAGCGCCTTTTCCACACGCTCCTTCATTTCGGCGGCAGCCTTGTTGGTAAATGTAAGCGCCAGTATATTAAAAGCATCCACACCTGAGTTCATCAGGTGGGCAATACGTGTGGTCAGTACTTTTGTTTTGCCGCTTCCCGCGCCCGCTACTATCATTATCGGCCCATCTACATGCTCCACAGCTATGCGCTGCTGCTCATTCAATCCCTCTAAATAATTCTGCATGCGGCAAAAATACGAGGAAAAACCCCAAACCCCTAAAGGGGCTTTCCCTTATTTCAAGTCTTATTTTTCTCTCCCAGGCGGGTGTTGTTGCTGAAAACACCGCCGGGGAAAACGTGTCGCTAAACCGGCAATAAAAAGCCGGCGAAATATTCCGCCGGCTCCTGTTATTATTAACCATCTATCTTTTATCGTATCAGCGTTACGCTGCCATTGTAGGTCTTATTCGTACCATCGGGCTTGGCGATGATGACCATGTAGTTGTATACGCCTATGTCCTGCGGTACGCCGTTAAATGTTCCGTCCCAGCCCTTGCTGATGTCGGTAGTATTGTCATAGATCTTTTGACCCCAGCGGTTGAATATGGCAAACTCTACCAGGCGCTGGTATTTGGCAGCGCAGACACGGAATACATCGTTCAGTCCGTCGTTGTTCGGCGAGAATGCCGCCGGTATACATTCATTCACATCGCGGTCCACAGATATGGTTTCGCTCAGGGTGTCCCGGCAGCCTGCCTCATTCATGGCTATTACGGTATAGGTTTCTGATGAGTCTGTTGGCGTAGCTATAGGGTTGTTGATGTTGTTGTCTGTGAGTGTACCATCGTTAGGGTACCAATACCAGATCAACGGGGTAGCAGGAACAGAAAGATTAAACGCATTCAACTGTATGCTCTGACCATAGTCGATAGTGGTATTACCCGGCGCTATGCCGATCACAATAGGCGGAGCCGTGTTGAACGTAACACTGTCTGAGCTGGTGCAGCCAAGCGGGCTGGTAATGGTAAGCGTATATGAATAGCTACCCGCCGTTGGCATAAAGAAGCCCGGGTCTATGATAGACGGATCTGAAAGGCCGGCTGTAGGCGTAGACCATGCAAAGGTATATGCCTCACCCGCAGGCGTAATGACAACCGGTATAGGAATGGTGGTGCCTATGCAGAATGTAGTGTCGCCTATAAGTATGTCCACGTTTGGCGCTTCAATGGTATAGGTAATATTGTGTACCATGTTCGGGCAGCCGGGATATGATGCGGTGATCACATAAGTATAAGATCCGGGGCCGGGCGGTGTAATGCTCGGGTCTATGATATAGGGGTTAGACACGCCCATCGACGGCGACCATTGATAACTGAATTCCGAATCGCCCGAAGCTATTACCTGGAACGGCCCGTAGAAAAAGCACACACCTGTATCAGGGCTGGTGAGCGTGAAGTCGTTTGGCAATACATGCAGCAGGAACGAATCTGTGGCCATACAGCCCGGCACTGCCGAACCTACCGTTACTACATATTCGAAGTTCCCCACTACTCCCGGTGTTACTATAGGGTTAGGTATGGTAGCATTGTTCAGATACGTAGCCGGTGTCCAGTTATAGGTATACCCACCGGCAGGCGATGCAGTGACGCCTAGCTGCAACGGAGACCCCACACAGATGCTTTGCACCGGCGGCCCTACGTTCAGTGCTGCAAGAGTAGTTATGTATACCGTGATCTCATCGGTAGACGGAGCACAGCCAGAGCCTGCATATAATGCCGATACGGTATAAGTGGTGGTGACTACAGGCGTGGCTACCGGGCTTTGTACCGTGCTGCTGCTCAGTGTGGCGGCAGGCGACCATGAGTAGACCAATGATGATGAACCGGCAGTATTGATAGTAACACTTTGCCCGAGACATATGGCGGTATCCGGGGTGAGTATCTGTACAAAAAGCGAGTCGTAAATTGTAAGCTCTGCGCTATCTATAATAGTAGGTACACCACCGCAGGAAAATGGACCGTAAATATATAGTTCTACTGTCTTAGGGCCTGTTGGCGGAACTGCCAGGCCATAGATATACAGCGTATCAGTAGAGTCATGGGCCGGTATTACAACACTATCAGGGATGGTGCTGTAATCGAATCCGTTAATGGCAGTGCCACCTACGAGAAAATGAATAACAGTAGAATCGGCAAGAGAGCCGGTAGCATGGAAAACAAATTTGCCGGGAGTACATTCGCGAACGCAATACTGTGCACCAAAGCCGGTATCTGATGGATTAATACCGACCGGGCTTACAGATATACCGGTAGATGTAAGGCTGCCCGCTTTTAAAAATACCCCTGAATCAAGGATATCATCAACAGCATCAGCAACTCCAATCTTTAAATGATACGTATCACAGGGCGTTACCGCAGCGATAGCCGTAAGTGTAACCGTAAGGCCATCATATGCGATCGTAGTGCCAGCAGAATTATTTACGTAGTAAGAGCAAAAAGGAGAGCCTGCTCCCAGAGAAGTACATCCCGGAGATGTCGGGGATCCTCCGGTACCGCCGCAGTTAACGCTATTAATGCAAACAGGTATTGTGGTACCGGGTACCAGGGCAATATTTGCGGACCCAGCTATTCCCGGGCCGGAAATAAAAAAGCCAAACACATCATTGAATTCAGAACAGGTAAAATCCGTGTATTCTTCAGATCCAAAAACGTATTCGAATTTAATGGTATCGCCTGCCGGCCTGAAGTCGAACTGCAGAACACACGCATCATTGGTTGGCTGGCCTGCCAGCGCAGTGAGTTGTGCATCTCCTGGTGTGCCATTAGCTGTGCTTGCAAAAAAGGAAGCCGGGTTGGCGACATCTACTGAGTTGCCGCTGGTAAGCACTATACCACTATCAAAACTGATCGTAGAAATTCCTGAAAATGTTCCCTCCGCATTCGTGGCACAGGTAAGAACGGGGTTAAACATGATAACTCCCGGGCCAAGTAGCTTATTGGCAAGTGTAGCAGCAGTGGCTGCAGGAACGACAGTAATCTGAGCGTTTACAAAAAAAGGCAATAATAATATGCAGAGTAAGTATAAAGCTTTTTTCATGTAGTTTGGAGTTGACCAGTTGCGAAAATTAAGTCTCTGTTAAGTTTAGCGTTCGCAGTGATATGGCAAAATAGTTATTTTTATTTGAAATTAAAACTTTCCGGCAATAATATAGACGAGCAGAAGACGACAGACGTTGGCGTTGTAAGCCATATTTACCAAAATTTTATTCATTCCGCCTGCGTATTATGCATCATAGGGCTTTACTTTGCCATAATTTCCAACAATGATGATGAAAAAATACATTTCAGGACTGGCTATCGGGGCAATACTTGTGGCTTCCTGTGGCAGTTCGCGCCACTCCGGCAAAAGTCATAATGCACTGCCCGGCACCTGGCAGGCAACACCTATAACTATAGACGGAGACAGTAAAGACTGGCCATCGCCATATCCTAACTATGACGCCAAGGCCATGGTGGGCTATGCCACATCCAACGACAAGGAAAACCTGTATGTGACCATGCAGACGGGCGATGAGCTGACGCAGGTGAAGATACTGAAGCAGGGCATGATCGTATCAATAGATACAGGCGGAGGCAAAGACCCTGGTTTCAGCATCAATTATCCGCTGCCCAATGATAACGACCCGCTGGAACTGCCAAAAGGAATGAAAGACCCGGCAAGCAGCAATCAGCCGATGCATATAGGCAGCATGCTCGCAAAACAGATAGATAAAAGCACACAGGATGCCACGCAGTATACCCTAGATGGCTTTGGCACCTGCAATGGTGGCTTTATGGTAGCACAGACATCGCCCTGCGGCATTAAGGTGCGGATGCGGATGGATGAATACCGCGAGCTGGTATGGGAAGCGGTGATACCCTTCAAAGTGCTGTACAATAAAGCAAATATAACGCAGGCAGATATGGGCAAGCCCATCAGCGTATGCTTTGCGGTAAAAGGCTTTAAGAACGGCTCTAAAAACGTAGAGAACAGTAATGGCGGTATGAACCAGACGGGATCGGGTGGCATGAACTCCAGCATGCACGGAGGCGGACGTGGAGGCGGCGGTGGTGGAAAAGGCGGCGGAAAAAGCCGTGGCTCAGGAGAAAATCCTATGGATAAGCTTTATGAAAGCACCAGGACCTGGAAGCTGTTCAGCCTGTCATACCAGGGGTAGACAGTGCTTTTTAATCCAAAACCAACCTTTTACCCGTTCAGGTGGTCTTATAAGGTGTAACATAGTTACAAACAATTGGCAGGGTGTACCCTGGCAATTAGCTGGCCCCTATAAAACGACCAGTTTGCCTCTATTACCACACCTGCCTATTGCAAATTATTATGCGGATCAGCACACCATGCGCTGATCCGCTTTTTTTATATCCGTTGTTTAATGGGTATCCTGGTTCACACTGTTCCCGAACGTTCCCTTAGGCGGATTGTTCACCGGGCGTACTATAGTATTGCCATTGGCATCCTTCGTGCGCTCTACATTGTCTGTACCGGAGCTGAGGCTGTTGTCGGAGTGGTCGCGGCCGTCCCCTTTGGCTGCAGCGCCGCCATGTGCCTTGCGCTCTGTTGTTTTGGTGGTAGTTGTAGTAGTGACATTGCCGCTGCCGGAACCATTGCTAGTGCCGCTTGCGGCCGCTGTACCGGTGGCGGGTGCGGCCGGAGTATCTGTAGTGACTGCTGGTGTAGTGGCAGCCGGAGTAGCAACGGTTGTAGTTGCAGAGGTAGAATCGGATGAAGACATACTTTTTGTCCCGCAATTGTTGCAGGCTGCTATGAACAGGCCCATTGAGAGGCTAAGTATGCTGATCTTTAAATTTTTCATGGTATGGTGCTTTAGTTTACCGAATACTAATAAAAGTTATGCCTGTAAACCAGATATGTGTGCCATCAGGTCCTATGTATATAGTAATGACCTGATAATGAATTGCTTATAACTAAAAAGCCGTTCCAAAATAAATTGGAACGGCTTCATTATCAATTCGTCGATCGTTTCTAGTTTTTCAATATTCCCAGTTCTTTACCGGCCTTAATAAAGCCGTTTATAGCCTTATCAAGGTGCTGGCGGGTATGCCCTGCAGATATCTGTACACGGATACGCGCCTGACCCTTAGGCACTACCGGGAAGAAGAAACCGATAACGTAGATACCTTCATCCAGCATACGTGCCGCAAATTTCTGTGCGATCATCGCATCATACAGCATAATGGGCGCTATAGGGTGAGTGCCCGGCTTTATATCAAAACCCGCGTCGGTCATCTGCTTGCGGAAATATTTAGTATTCTCTTCCAGTGTATCACGCAGCTCTGTGGTCTCACTCAGCATATCCAGCACTGCTATCGAAGCGCCGGCTATTGATGGTGCCAGTGAATTAGAGAACAGGTAAGGACGGCTGCGCTGGCGCAGCATATCTATGATCTCTTTTTTGCCGCTTGTAAAACCGCCCGATGCACCACCCAGGGCTTTGCCCAGTGTGCCGGTGATAATATCTATCCGGCCCATAACACCGCACAGCTCATGTACGCCCCTGCCGGTAGCGCCCATAAAGCCTGATGAATGGCTCTCGTCTATCATTACCAGTGCATCATATTTATCGGCCAGGTCGCAGATCTTATCCAGCTGCGCTATGGTGCCGTCCATAGAAAAAACAGAGTCGGTAACTATGATACGGGTACGTGCGTCCTTATTGGCTATCAGCTGTGCCTCCAGGTCGGCCATATCATTGTGCTTGTAGCGGCCGCGCTTAGATTTGCACAGGCGCACACCATCTATAATAGATGCATGGTTCAGCTCATCAGATATAATGGCGTCTTCCTCACCCAGCAATGGTTCAAATACACCGCCGTTGGCATCAAAGCAGGCTACATAAAGTATGGTATCTTCTGTGCCTAAGAACTTTGCTATCTTTTCTTCCAGCTCCTTGTGTATATCCTGTGTACCACAGATAAAACGTACGGAACTCATGCCATAGCCACGATAGTCGATCGCCTTGTGTGCGGCTTCTATCACCTTAGGATGAGACGACAGGCCAAGGTAGTTATTGGCACAAAAGTTCAGTACCGTTTTGCCGTTCACTGTGATCTCGGGCCCCTGCTCTGATTCTATAATGCGCTCGTTCTTGTATAAACCGGCTTCCCGGATACCCTGCAGCTCTGTTTGCAGGCGTGTATAAAATGATGGACTTGACATTTGAAATTGTTTAATTAAATTAGTTTACCTGGTGAAAGTGACGGTGCATGAAGCAGAGCCGCCGCTTGGGATATTGTTTGCTGCATAAGAGATGATCAGCTGGCTGCCGTTGAAAGTACCGGAACCGCTTACAGTAACACCATTGCCTATGTTCTGCGCCGGTACTGTAACTGTTCCGTGTTCACAATCCAGGTCCACTATTGTATTAGTGTTAGTGCCGTAACCGCCGAAGTTGTTGATGCTGAGCGTGCTGCCCCCGGTTGATGTGCCTACCGCTGTATAGCTGTAGTTGCTGGATGAGCATGCATTGCTTGCGGAAAGTGTACCTGCAAAAAGTGACGAACAGCTGGCAGGAATAACAACAAGGTTAAATGAATTGGTAGTATACCCCTGGGTAGGCGTATAGGAAACCAGGCTTACCGGGTAAGTGCCTACCGGTACATTGTAGGTGTTGATAGTGAGGTTGGCCGTATAGGTTGGCTTTGCACTGAACGTATCGGGCGAGGCAGTTGTGTTCGTTGGCAGGTTTGTAAGTATCAGTTTTACCGAATCATCGGTATTTCCCTGCAGGAACTTTACCCATACCTGGAATGTGCTGGAGCCGCTGTCTACCACATATACATTCTGTAATGCTACACCATGAGTATCGGTAACACTATATTGCAGGGGCACCTTGATAACCTTAGAGCAGGAAAAGCATACAAGGCACAATGCCATTATGTATAGAATACTTTTTTTCATACGTTTATTTTAAAGCAGCAATATACGCGCATAAAATTATATTTTATCCTACCCGCGCTTTCTTTTTGTATTCGACTCCCGGAAAATACCGGTACCGTACCTGATTTACTGCCACAATATCTTTTCACTAAGCGGTGTATTACGGACGCCTTCTTTTGCAGGCTCGTCGGTATAACCCAGGAATATGAGGCCCATTACCATATCATGTTCGCCCAGGCCAAGGTGCTCTTTCAGTGCCACCTTGTGTGCCATACCCCCGGTGCTCCAGAAAGAAGAGATACCTAACGCGGTAGCACCGAGCAATACATTTTGTATGGCGGCAGATGCAGCGGCAATTTCTTCCACCTGTGGTATCTTTTCATTTGCGCCACGTTTCATCACGGCTATCACCAGGTGCGATGCCTTGTCTATATTGTG
>Ga0364917_1122_pt1 | contig 15914 bp, 14 predicted proteins | sample SorcelJu500001C5_2_FD_206978 | JGI IMG/M metagenome (GOLD analysis project Ga0364917, IMG submission 206978) | Enriched cells from Trout Bog Lake Hypolimnion, Wisconsin, USA - BchlTB.June20.5000.01.C5 | ecosystem: Environmental > Aquatic > Freshwater > Lake > Hypolimnion/Profundal zone | place...
TGGCGGCCCTGGTGCCCAAGGCCGAGTTGGAGGGGGAGATGGGCATGGCGACTATGGGCATGCAAGCCCGGCTCATGAGCCAGGCGCTCAGGAAGCTCACCGCCTTGCTTTCCAAGGCCAAGACCACCTGCATCTTTACCAACCAAATGCGGGAGAAGGTCGGCGTCATGTTCGGCAATCCCGAGACCACGCCGGGCGGCAAGGCCCTCAAGTTCTACGCGAGCGTGCGGATTGATATCCGCCGCAAGGACACCCTCAAGGACGCCGCCGGTAACGCCGTGGGCAACCACGTGAAGGTGAAGATCGTCAAGAATAAGGTCGCCCCGCCCTTCGCGGAGGCGGAGTTCGACATCCTCTATAATCACGGCATCAACAAGGAGGGCAGCATTCTCGATGTCGGCATCGAGAACGGGGTGGTCGACAAGAAAGGCGCCTGGATCCAGTTCGAGGGCGAATTGATCGGGCAAGGCAAGGACGCGGCGCAAAAAGCGCTCGTGGAAAGACCCGAACTGGCCAAGAAGATCGTCGACGCCATCCTCGCCAAGCGCGCCGCCGCGGCGCCGGCCTAACCGGCCTCAAACTCTCAACCACAGGAAACAAAGGCCAGAGCGACTGGAAGGGAGCGGAGTATCTTCCCCTCCCAGGTCACCTACCGGGACAGCCAAAACTCAAACCAGCGTCCCGTTAGCTTTCTCCGACAGAAATGAGCAAAGCCTTTGATTGCCGAGTTGCTCGCGGACCAGCTCCAACTGGCCGATGATGGCCAGATTGGAGAGCGGAGAGGTATTACTGACTACCGACATAACGGAGGTCGGCATCGAGGTCGGCAGTGCTATACTGGCGGGGGATGCCTCGCTCCGCCAACTCGACGCCTAACGCATAGCGGTCAAGTTGCGCCGTACGCGCCGCCTGTCCCAGGGACAACCAGCCTTTTGCGTAGAAGCGACAGGCCAACTCGATTTGCATCAGACGCTCCCTCTCGCCAGGGCCCAGCGGCAAGCTGGCAAGTGAATCTTCGTCAAATTCGAGAGTAATGCTCATAAACTCAGTGTCTCCCGTCTGCGGTGAGTCGTCAACCCGATGGCCGGTCCCTGTCGGTCCCCTAAGCGGCCTCTCCTTTCGACGAGAACTGGCCTTCTTTGTGTTTGAAGAGCAGGTTGAAGGTGGTTAGCGAACCGTAGCAGCGGGTGATATACTGCTGCATGTCCACCTTTTCGCCGTCAGCCAGGCCGGGGTGTCCGTTGATTTTTTGCTCCAGGACACGTAGCTGGTTGCGAATCCCGACGATCTTATGGAACAACATTTCGATCGGGATTTCCTTGGTCTGAAGGGTCGGATCCGCGGGGTGGAGCACTAATTTGCCCTTCAGCCAGCGGTTGGCCAATTCCTCAACCACGGCTTCGGGCTGTTCCACCCCCATCCGCTCAATCACCCTTTCGATCGTGGCCTCCAGGAAGTGCCGCAGGGACATATCCAGGCCGGAGACCGAGATATTCGCCTCGGCGGGAGTGACCTCACTGGCCTCAGGGTCGAGCGACCGCAACGCGTCATCAAAGCGAATGTCGGCGAGGTGTTCGGAGACGCTCTTGACGACCCCCACGCCGTAATGCGGATGCTTGACCCGGAGGCCAACGGTGAGACTTTGGATTTTCATGCCGGGAGTGTAGCCAAGCCAGGGGCGCTTCGGCCACTTCGAAAGAAACTTTTATTGGCGCCACGGCCGCGCCGGTCTAGGGTAATGCGAAACCAATGAGCCAAAAGCACTGGAACCGTCTGGCATACGAACGGGAGTTGTGGGGCAAGGGACTGGCGCGCGTGGCCGGGGTTGATGAGGCCGGTTGCGGCCCGCTGGCCGGACCGGTGGTGGCCGCCGCCGTGGTGCTCCCCTGCGCTTGGTTGAGGTCGGGTTTATGCGGCCAACTCCGCGGCCTCAACGACTCCAAGCAACTCACCGAGGCTCAGCGCGACCAGTATTTTACTATCATCAGATCCCATCCGGAGATTCATTACGCGGTGGCGGAAGTGGGCATCGAGCTGATCGACCGCATCAACATCCGCCAGGCGGCCTGGCGGGCGATGAACCTGGCCCTCGACCAATTGGAGCCCCGGCCCGAGCATGTGCTCGTGGATGGGCTGAGGATCAAATGGCTGCCTTACGAGCAGACCGCGCTGGCGCAGGGCGACGCCAAGAGCTATTCGATTGCGGCCGCGAGCGTCCTGGCCAAAGTGACTCGCGATGCCATGATGCGCCAGTTCGATCAACTCTATCCCGGCTACGGCTTCGCGGAGCACAAGGGCTACGGCACGCCGCGACATCTGGCGGCGATCCGCGAGCGCGGCCCCTGTCCCATCCATCGTCGCAGTTTTGCCCCGTTCCGCCCGGTCGAAACGACATTGGATTTGTTCGACCTCACGCCCGCCGGCGCAACACCAGGACCAGGTTGTCCGCCAACTGGAAGCGGGCCAGGCCGTTCTCCAACAGTTGATAGAAGAGCCTGACCGGGGCGAGCCAGGCGTTTCGTTTGTAGGCGGTCGTCCGTTTGAGCAGGTCGGCGCGTTCCTGGTTTGACACCTCCCGTCCGCCCCCCCGCCAGTCCTGCCAGATCACCACCGGGTTGAAGTGAGTCGCGCGCGCTTCGACGAGGTGGAACCAGGGCTCGACCATCCGCAGCAGAGTGGCGCGCGAGAAATAGTTCAAGTGCTGGGGATAAATGTACCGGTAGCGCTCCTTCAACAGGCGCATGGCCAGGGAGTCCAGGTTCGGAACCAGGACAAAGCACAACCCCTCAGGCTTGAGGAGAGACGCGGCCTTCTCGATAAAGGCGCGCGGTTTGTCCAGGTGCTCAAGCACCGCCCAGAAGGTGATCGCATCCGCGCGCCAGTCTCCAAACTGAGCCGCGAGAAAATCCCCGTGCCGGACCGGCACGCCGCGCGACTCCGCGTAGTCCAGGGGGGGGCCGCTGATATCGGTCCCGAGGATCTGGTAATCGGCGGGGAACCGGGCGCGCAAATGAAAGAGGAAGGCGCCCGAGGAACAGCCCACATCCAGGACGGAGCCGCGCGGGCAGCGCGCACGGAAAAGCCGCAACTCGCGGTTGAATCGCGTCTCCGCGTAATCGCCCTCCAGCTTGGCCGGAGAAAGGTAGAACCCCGCGCCCAGTTCGTCGTAATACGCGCCCGTGGCAAAATCTTCGGGCACGGGCGAGGCATAGACCATGCTGCAGCGCTGGCAGCGCGCCAGGCGGAGGCACCCCTTTACCAGGCGCGGCGCGGCCTCGTCGGCCTGGCAAACCGGGCAGTTTCGCTGGATCATCGCCAAACTCATGCCGACGGATGATAGTGTTAACCTCAACCCTTTGCCATGCGATAAGCGGGCCCGGCAGGACTCGGGATTGGCTTGTCAGGAGCCAAGTTCCTCGGCTACTTTGGCCCGCGCCGATTGCGGCGAGACTATGCCTCCGGCAGTTGCCAGCGAACAAAATACCGTGCCCCTGTGCGTCGACCTGGACGGCACGTTGATCAAGACCGATATGCTTTGGGAATCGCTGGTGCGATTGCTCCAACGCAATCCGCTTTATTTGCTACTGGTTCCTTTCTGGCTCGCGCGGGGCAGGGCGGGCCTCAAGGAGCAGTTGGCTCGGCGCGTGAAGGTGGACGCGGCGATGCTCCCCTATCACGATCCGTTCCTGGAATTCCTGCGCGAGCAACGCCGCGCCGGACGCCAGATCTTGCTGGTGACCGCCTCCGATCGCCGCATGGCCGAGCCCGTGGCAGCTTATCTGGGCCTCTTTAACGAGGTGCTCGCCAGCGATGGCCAGAGCAACCTGCGGGGAAAAAACAAGGCCGCCAAACTGGTCGAACGGTTTGGCCAGCGAGGGTTTGACTATGCCGGCAATTCCACGGTGGACCTGCCGGTCTGGGCGCGGTCTCGCCTGGCCTTGGTGGTCAACGCCTCACCCGGGCTGGAGGCGCAAGCCCGAAAGCGCGGCTCGGTCGGCCGCGTGTTTCCCCCGCCGGGCTCCTTGTGGAGCGCCGGCCTCCAGGCCCTCCGGCCGCACCAATGGGTGAAGAATCTGATCCTCTTTGTCCCGTTGGTGACCGCGCACAAGATCACCCAACTGCCGCTGGTGCTGGACGCCGTCCAGGCCTTTGCCGCCTTCTGTTTGTGCGCTTCGGGGGTTTATGTGCTCAACGATTTGTGCGACCTCGACGCCGACCGCCACCACCTGGGAAAGCGGACGCGTCCCTTTGCTTCCGGCGCCTTGCCCTTGTCGGCCGGGTTGCTGGCCGTCCCGGCGCTGGTTGCCGCCGGCGGCTTGCTCGGCTGCCGGCTGGGGTGGGGCTTCATGGCCGTGCTGGCGCTGTACCTGGTCCTGACGACCGCCTATTCGTGGGGGTTGAAGCGCTTTGCGATGGTCGATGTTTTCTGCCTGGCCGGGCTTTACACGATCCGGCTGGTTGCCGGCCATGAATCGACCGGGGTGGCTTACTCCTCGTGGCTGCTGGTTTTCTCGATGTTCATCTTTCTGAGCCTGGCCCTGGTGAAACGGTTCGTCGAACTAGAGGCCGCCCGCGGGCAGGAGCCGCCGGCGATCAAAGGCCGCGGTTACGTGGCCGCCGACGGGCCTCTGGTCGCCACGCTGGGCTCGACTAGCGGTTATATGGCGGTGCTCGTGCTGGCCCTGTATGTCAACAGCCAGGAGGTCAAAGCGCTCTACCATCACCCCATGCTGCTGCTGCTGGTCTGTCCCCTACTGCTCTATTGGGTGAGCCGCGTCTGGCTGATCGCTCATCGCTCCCAAATGCACGACGATCCGATCGTCTTCGCCCTGAAAGACCGAGCCAGCTATGTGGTGGGCATCCTGACCCTCCTGGTGCTCTGGCTGGCGGCCCGGAGTTGGTCCGCGTAGCCCCGCGCCGCTCGCCATGCCCCACCCCTTTAGCGACTCCTACCACGACGCGGTCTCGGCTCTGGCCTACACTCTGGCGTCCCGCCATGCCGTAGGAGACCCCGCCGACGGTCAAGCGCCCTTCAACGATCTGACCGCTTTCATTCTTCGGCAGCGTGCGCGACTGCCGGATTACCTCCGCGGGCCGATGTTGGCCGCCACGCTCGGTTTCGATCTGGCTGGACTGGCGCGCAACGGACACCGGTTTCACACCCAGCCGCCGGCCGTTCGGAGGCGCCAGGCGGAGGCCTGGAAAAACTCTAAGTTCGGTTTCGCGCGCGACCTGTTGCGCTATTACGAGAGCCTCGCCACGCTCGCCCTATACAGCCGCGAACCTTCGCCCGTTTCGGCCGTTCCCGTCGCCCCGCCGGCGCCCCCCGCGAACGGCGTTCTCGTCGAACCGGGACGCGAGTTGCGCTGCGAGGTAGCGGTCGTCGGCTCCGGACCCGGGGGCGCCATCACCGCCTGCCTGCTGGCGGAAGCCGGTCGGGACGTGTTACTCATTGAGGAAGGACCCTTTCTACCGCTCCATTCGTGTCGTTCCTTCTCCCAGCAGGAGATGGAACAGAAATATCGCAACGGCGGGCAAACGATCGCGATGGGCCGGACCAAGGTGGCCTATGTGGAGGGGTGCTGCGTCGGCGGCGGCAGCGAGATCAACAGCGGGCTTTACCATCGGACACCGCCGGAGGTGTTGGAGCATTGGCGCCAGGAATTCCAAGTGGCGGGCCTGACCGAAGCGGAGCTGCGACCGCATTTCGAAGCCTGCGAGCGCGAGGTGTCCGTCTCGACACTGCCGGGAGCAGCGCCTGCCGCCTCGCTAAAGCTCCACGAGGGGGCGGTTCGTCTCGGGTGGAAGTCGCTGGAGGCGCCGCGCTGGTTTCGCTATGACACGGGCGGCGGCGGCGGCGGCATTCGCCAAACGATGACCCAAACCTATCTTCCACGGTTTCTGAGCGCCGGCGGGCGGCTCTTGCCCGACGCGCGCGTCGATCGCTTGCGGAAAGAGGGCGACCAGTGGCTTCTTCGCGCTACTCACCGCGCTCATGGCGCGTTGGAGATCCGCGCGCCCACGGTCTTCCTGTGCGCCGGCGCGGTGCAGACCCCCGCGTTGCTGCGTCGCAGTGGGATCACGCGAAACATCGGCGACACGCTCCAACTCCACCCCACCGTGAAGGTGGTCGCCCGCTTCCCGGAGCCTGTGAACACCTTGGATATGGGGGTGCCGGTCCACCAGGTCAAAGAGTTTGCGCCTCGGCTCAGTTTTGGCTGCTCGATCAGCTCGCCCGCCTACCTGGCTTTGGGGATGATCGATCACCCCGCCTCCGCCGGCGAGGCGAGTCGTTCCTGGGACCGCATGGCCAATTATTACGCGATGATCACTGCCGAGGCCCGGGGCTCCGTTCGCCAACTGCCGGGCTTTCAGCACGCCCTGGTTCGCTACCCGCTAACGGCGAACGATCGCCGCAACCTGGCCGACGGCCTGCACAAGCTCTGCGAGGCCCTCTTGGCCGCCGGGGCCGAGGCGCTCTTCCCCGGCCTGAACCATGGCCCGCGATTGTCCTCCCTGGACGAACTGCGGAAGCTGCCGACCCTTTTGCCTGAAGGACTGGCCAACCTCATGACTATACACTTGTTTTCCTCCTGCCCGATGGGTGAGGACCTCGCCCGGTGCGCCGCGGATTCCTATGGGCGCTTGCATGGGTTCGACAACTTATATATCGGCGACGCTAGCCTGCTCTGCACCGCCCCGGGGGTCAACCCGCAAGGGTCCATCATGGCCCTGGCGCGAAGAAACGTACTGCGGTTCTTGAAAAGCGGTTAGGTTTTAGGATGAAGAGTTCACCGCAAAGTCCAATCGAGGCCCCAGTGAGACCTGCCCTGGGTAACGACCGCCCCAGCTCCAGCCTCATCATTCAATGATCCCTTCCCAATCAAACCAGGTCCTCGTCACCGGCGCCTTTGGCTGGCTGGGGTCGCGCCTGGTCGAGGCGCTGCTTGCAGGACTACCTGACCACGAGTCGCTGGCTGAACCCCAGGCGGACCTTCGCCTTCGCTGCCTGGCCTTGCCCGGCCAGGACGCCTCGGCCCTCCGACGCGTCTCCGACCGCCTCGAAGTCTTCGAGGGCGATCTCCAGAATCCCGCCGATTGCGAGCGCTTCTGCCGCGACGCCCGAGGCGCGACCCTCTTCCATACCGCGGGGATAATTCACCCCGCCCGCGTGGCCGACTTTTATCGGGTCAATGTGGCCGGCGCGTCGAATCTCCTGGACGCCGCCATTCGGGCCGGAGTGCGGCGCGCCGTCGTTGTCTCCTCCAACTCGCCTTGCGGATGCAATCCGCACCCGGACCACCTCTTCGACGAGTGGTCGCCCTATCGTCCCTATATGAATTACGGGCGTTCGAAGATGCTCATGGAGTTGGCCGTCCGGGAACGCCAACAACGCGGTCTGATTGAAACCGTGATTCTCCGCCCCCCGTGGTTCTACGGTCCGAACCAGCCGCCCCGCCAGACACTGTTCTTCCGCATGATTCGCGATGGCAAGGCCCCCATCGTTGGCTCGGGCCGGAACCTGCGGTCGATGGCTTACATTGACAATCTCTGCCAGGCTTTGTTGCTGGCGGCAACTTCCGAACGGGCCAACGGCCAGACCTACTGGATTGCCGACCGTCGGCCCTATTCCATGAATGAGATCGTGGACACCGTCGAGCGCTTGCTCGAACGGGAGTTCGGCCATAAATGCCTCCATAAACGACTGCGCTTACCCTCTTTGGCCAGCGCGGTGGCGATGCGGTTGGACGCCGCCTTGCAAAGCCTGGGCTGGTACCACCAGAAAATCCATGTCCTTTCCGAAATGAACCAGACCATCGCGTGCTCCGTGGCCAAAGCCGAGCAGGAACTGGGATACCGGCCGACCGTCGAGCTTGAAGAAGGCATGCGGAGTTCCCTCGCCTGGTGCGTGCGCCAAAGGATCCGAATCTAACCATGAAAACACAAACGCACCTCGTCACCGGCGGTTCGGGATTCCTGGGCAACTTGATCGCGCGGCGGCTCGTCCAACGCGGTGATCGGGTCAAGGTCTTGGATATTTGGGAGGACTCCGCCCGATCAGCCGACATCGAGTTTATCCATTGCGATATCCGGGATCGGGAAGGCGTGCGCCGAGCGCTGGCCGGGGTGGATGTGGTCCATCACAACGCCGCCTTGGTTCCCCTGACCAAATCCGGCGCCAGGTTCCAGGAGGTCAACGTCGAGGGGAGTCGCATCGCGGCCGAGGAAGCGGCGCGGGCCGGGGTGCGGGCCTTCATCCACATGAGCTCCTCGGCGATCTTTGGCGTCCCGGAGCAATGCCCCATCACGGAGGCCGCGCCTTTGCGGCCGGTGGAGATTTACGGCCGGGCCAAGCTGGCAGGGGAACAGGCCGTCCGCGAGGTCTCAGCCCGCGCCAACCTGCCGTTGATCGTCATCCGCCCCCGGACGATCCTGGGCGAAGGCCGGTTGGGGATTTTCCAGATCCTGTTCGAGTGGATTCGCGAGGGGCGCAATGTCTATGTCATTGGCAGCGGCGACGGGTTGTTTCAATTCGTGCATGCAAACGATCTCATGGACGCTTATCTGCTCGCTCTGGACCACGGCCAGCCCGGGATCTACAACGTGGGCGCCGAACGCTTCGGTTCGGTTCGCCAGGCCCTCGAGAACCTCATCGGCTGCGTCCATTCGACTTCTCTGGTGAAGTCCCTCCCCGCCGGCCTCACTTGTAACACCCTCCAGGTCCTGGACTGGCTGGGCCTGAGCCCGCTCGCGCCGTGGCATTACCTGACCTATCATAAGCCATTTCATTTCGACGTCTCCAAGCTGCTGAGCATGGGGTGGAAGCCGCGCTATTCCAACGACGAGATGTTCCGCGAGAGTTACGACTGGTTCGCGGCCCATTATGACCGGCTGGCCGCCGCCAAGGCTGGCTCGGCCCACCGTCGGCCGGTTCGCGAGAAACTGCTCTGGTTGCTGAAGAAGATCTCCTGAGCGGCGGAAAGCTCGGCGTCATCCAAACGCTTTGCGATCCAGGGCGATGCGCCGGTCCTGGCGAAGCGTTCGGACGGCGTCCGGCGCACCGGCGCGAGGGTGGGTTGGGGCTTCGGTTAGCCGGGATGCTGGTCATGTGACGGTGATGCGTTTGGAGTTCCCCCGGCGGCTGGCGACTTCTGAGCGGGATGGTTAAAAAGCGCCACGAATCCCCCGCGACAACCAAAACCATCCAATTTGTATCCCATTGTCAAAGAGTGTTTTACGATCAATCCGAGGTTCTCTCTTACCCCTTGGCATAGCGCGTGCGAAGGGAAGTGTTGGCTGGGTGTTAGTCTTGCTGTCTCAGAGCGATGCGTGAGCAGGCATGGATCGAGCGCTTGGCCAAAATCGCTAAACCCTGATGTAAATGAAAAAAATTGAAGCCATAATAAAACCGTTCAAATTGGAGGAAGTAAAGGACGCCCTCGGAGAAATTGGAATCGAAGGCATGACCGTAACCGAAGTTAAGGGTTTCGGTCGTCAGAAAGGTCACACCGAGATCTATCGCGGCAGTGAATACACGGTAGATTTTCTGCCGAAGATAAAGCTCGAACTCGTCATCGGTGACGATATGGTCGAGAACGCCGTCTCCACCATCGTGAAGGCAGCCAAGACCGGCAAGATTGGCGATGGCAAGGTCTTCATTTCCGATGTCGAAGAGGCGGTGCGGATTCGAACGGAAGAGAAAGGAGTCGCCGCGGTTTAATCGTCCTTAATAGCATCTTATTTTCCCCGAATTCTCCCCCCCGAATTCAAGCCAAATGAAGACCCTATTGCTTACCATAGGTTTTGTCGTCGTTTTTTTGATAGGAGGCCCTGCGGTGTCTCGAGCGCGCGCCGCGGTTGCCCCCGAACGGTCGATCCAGGAACGCCTGGATGACATCGAAGCTTACATTAACAATGGCAGTCGCAATGCGAGCACCAATGCCTTGTGCAAGATCCCCGGTTCCGGTCCCGGTCATAATGCCTGGATGATGACCAGTTCGGCGCTGGTCTTGTTCATGACCTTGCCCGGGCTCGCGTTGTTTTATGGCGGCCTCGTGCGGAAGCGGAACGTCCTCTCCGTGCTGGCGCAATGCCTGGGCATTGCCGGCCTGGTGACGATTTTGTGGTGGCTCTGCGGCTACTCCCTGGCCTTTCATAGCGGCGAAGCCTCCCGAGGCTGGTCGCTGTTGGGCAAACTCGATTGGGCTCTGCTCGCCGGGGTTGATTCCAGCCCCAACACGGATTACGCCCCCTGGGTGTCGCACAATGTCTTCTCCATCTACCAGTTGATGTTCGCCATCATCACCCCGGCGCTGATCATCGGCGCGATTGCCGAACGCATGAAGTTCACCGCGATCATCCTGTTCGTCACCCTCTGGATGTTCGTGATCTACTTTCCGTTGGCCCACATGGTCTGGGGCGTTGACGGGATGATGAACGGGGTGAGCAACCCCAAGGCCGTCATCCACGCCATCGATTTTGCCGGCGGCACGGTGGTTCACATGTCCTCCGGGTGGTCCGCCCTGGTGCTCTGCCTCATTCTGGGCAAACGTCTCGGCTTTGGCCGGGAACCGATGCCGCCGCACAGCATGGTGTTGTGCATGGTGGGTACCGGCATGTTGTGGGTCGGTTGGTACGGGTTCAACGCCGGCAGCGCCCTGGCAGCCGACGGAATTGCGGCCAACGCCTTTATGACAACCACGCTGGCCACGGCGGTGGCGTCGTTCACTTGGGCTATCGCCGAGTTTATCGTGCGCGGCACCCCCAGCGTGCTCGGCTTTTGTTCGGGCGCGGTCGCCGGCTTGGTGGTGATTACCCCCGCCTGCGGATTTGTAACCAGTTCGGGCGCGGTGCTCATCGGGGTCGCGGCCGGCCTTGTGCCTTTCACCGCTTGTTGGAAACTCAAGGCGATATTCAAGTATGACGACGCCCTGGACACCTTCGGCGTTCACGCCGTCGGCGGCACGCTCGGCGCCTTGTTGACCGGATTCCTGGCGCGCAATGCCGCCAACGCGAACCTCGCCACGAACTTGAAGGACTATGTGAAGGACTCGCTGTTTCAACCGCTGGTGTGGGAGCAAATCAAAGCCATCGGGGTGACCCTGGCTATGGCCGTTATTGGAACCACCATCCTGGCGTTCATCGTCAAGGCCGTCATTGGGCTGAGGGTCTCGCCCGAAATCGAACGGTCCGGCCTCGATTTGGCGGAGCATGGAGAGGAGGGTTATCATTCCGCGGGAGAACTCTAAATTTCGTTCCGGGCCTCTCCGGCGGACTATGGCGCCCGCCGGGAGCCGGCGCGACTGGTAAGAACCACGAAAGTAAACAGAACCACACAAAGTAATGAGCACACCCAAGAGCGTAATTGAACTAGCCAAGAAAAGTGGGGCTAAGATGTTCGACATCAAGTTCGTCGACACTTTTGGCACTTGGCAACACTTCAGTTGTCCCATCCGCGAACTGACCGAGGAGGTTTTCTCCGAGGGCATGGGTTTTGACGGTTCCAGCATCCGCGGTTGGAAGAGCATCGAAGCCAGCGACATGCTGGCCTTCCCTGACCCTGCCACGGCCTTTATCGACCCCTTCATGGCGGAACCTACCCTGTCGCTGACCTGCACCATCGGCGAAACGGGCACCAAGGAACTCTACAGCCGCGACCCCCGCGGTATCGCCCAGAAGGCCGAGAAGTACCTCGTTTCCACCGGCCTCGCCGACTCCGCCGTCTTTGGTCCCGAGGCCGAGTTCTTTATCTTCGACAACGTCCAGTTTGACTCCAAGAGCAACGGCACGTTCTACAGCATCGATTCCGACGAGGCCGTATGGAATACCGGCCGCGACGAATCTCCCAACCTCGGCAACAAGATTCGCCACAAGGAAGGCTATTTCCCCGTCGCGCCCCTGGACCAGCAGCAGGACATCCGCACCGAGATGGTGCTGCTCATGGAAGAATTGGGGCTGGTCCTGGAGCGCCATCACCATGAGGTCGCCACCGCCGGCCAAGCCGAGATCGACTACCGTTTCGATACCCTGGTGAAATCGGCCGACGCGATGATGGTGTATAAGTACGTGGTCAAGAATGTGGCGCTGCGCCACGGCAAGACCGCCTGCTTCATGCCCAAGCCGCTCTTTGGGGACAACGGCAGCGGGATGCACACGCATATGTCGTTGTGGAAGAAGGGCAAGCCGCTGTTTGCGGGTCCGGAGTATGCGGGGCTTTCGAAGATGGCCCTCTACTACATCGGCGGGCTGCTCAAGCACGCGCGGGCCTTGTGCGCGATCTGCAATCCGACGACCAACAGCTACAAGCGCCTGGTGCCGGGCTATGAAGCCCCGGTGAATCTGGCCTATAGCTCGCGCAATCGGTCGGCGGCGATCCGGATTCCGACCTACAGCGAGAATCCGAAGGCCAAGCGCCTGGAGTATCGTCCGCCGGACCCGGCGGCCAACCCGTATCTGGCGTTTGCGGCGCTGATGCTGGCGGGTTTGGACGGCGTGCTCAACAAGTTGGAGCCCGGGGAACCGCTGGACAAGAATATTTACGAACTGCCGCCGGAGGAACTGAAGAAAGTCCCCAATGTGGCCGGGAGCCTGGGAGAAGCGTTGGATTGCCTGGAAGCGGACCACGAGTTTCTGCTCAAGGGAGACGTCTTTACGCGGGATTTCCTGGAGATGTGGGTCGCGACCAAGCGCAAGGAGCACGACGCCCTGCGCCTGCGCCCGCATCCGTATGAGTTCTTCCTCTACTACGACGTGTAGTAGAGGACGCTCGGGGTAAGCGAACAACGGCGCGGGCGCAAGCTCGCGCCGTTCTTTTTCACGAACTGGCGCTCGTATATTGCCGGATCGAAGCGCGCCAACCCCATTCTGAGGCGCCGAAGCAAACCAGACTCATCACCAGCAGCAGGAACAGCGAGCTGTTGGACTGGAGTTTGCCCGCCAGGACGCGCACGGGGATGTTGGAGACCAGCAGCATCGGGATGGCGAAAGTAAAAACCGCGCGGAACAGGCGCGGAAAGGCCTCGTCCGGCATCCGCGCGATATTGAACAGGTTGTAATAGCCCCACACGATCCCTTGCGCGCGCACGGTCCAAAAGCTGATCGTGGCCAGTAGAAACATCAACGAATAGTGAATGGCCACGCCGATCAAGCTCAACAGCAGGAACACCACGATCTGCCAGGCGCTGGGGACCAGATGGAGCCGATGCGCCGCGTACCCCATAATCCCCACGGCGGACGCGGCATTGACAAACGCGCCTAAATCCACTTGCCGCAGCGAGACCACGAACCGCGAGTTCACCGGCAGCAGCAGCAGAAAATCCAATTTCCCGGTCCGAACCAACTCGGAGAGATTCGTGCAGTTGATCAGGAAAAAGGCCTGGAAGATCTGCTGGATGAAATGGCTTCCCCCGATCAGCATGACCACCTGCCATTTTGTCCACGTCCCGATCTCATCGGTATGCAAGTAAAGCACCCCGATGAAACTGAGCTGCAAGCCGAACCACAACAATTCGACGAAGACCCAGAGCAGGAAGTTGCTTTTGAAAGAGAGTTCTCGCGCCACCGAGTTCTTCCAAAGCGCGGCGTAGATGGAGAAATAGCGCGACGCCGGGTTCGCGGCCGGAGCGCTACCATCAACTTTGGTTGTCGCCTCCATAACGCCTCACCCGCCCGCCGCGGCGTATCGCTTGATCCCCCGCGCCCAGGCGAACCGCGCCAGGAAGTAGGTCGCCACGACCCACGCCAGTTGCACGAACAAGCCGCGAACCATCTCCGCTCCCGCGATCTTGCCCATGTAAAGGCTCACCGGGAAGTAGAGTTGGTAGGGAAAGGGCGTGTAATAAAGCGCCCGCTCCAGAGTCGGCGGCAGGATGTCCAGCGGGAAGAGGTGGCCGCTGGCGATATACTCAAAGGCGAACAGGATAAAAATGAACGTCGAGACCTCCAGCACCCAAAACGCGAGCATCGCCATCGCATAAGAGGTGAAGAACTGGAGGAGCGCCGTCATCGCGATGGCCAGGAGGCAGCCGACCAGCGCGGGCGCTCCCGCCGGCAACGTCAAATATTGGTGGAAGCAGGCCATGAAAATTACCAACGGAACCAACGCAACCGCCAGGTAGGTGATGCGCCCGGAAACGAAAAGGCTCAGACGGTACCAGAGATAATCAATCGGCTTGAGGAGGAACTGGCTGATGTTGCCGTCCCGAATGTCGGCGGCGATTTGCCAATCGTCCTCGTTGACCGCGGTCAAGGCGTCCACCACCGTCATCAGCAGGTAGTAGGAAATCATCTCCGCCAGCGAATAAGATCCCACGCTAGCGCCCGGACCCTTGCCGCGGTAGATCGTCTGCCAGAGGCATAGAATGGCGACCAGCGGGATTAGTCCAAAAAGAGCTCGCGCCAGAAAATTGAACCGGTAGGTCAGGTTGTTCTGCATCCCGACCAGGAAAACATGCCAGTACTTTCGCATCGCGGCGGCCACGCGGATTACTGTAGCTCGTCCCGCCGCTTTCAAAAAGGCAATAAAGCGTCTTTCATCGCCTCCACTCGTCGATCTGCGCCGTTCTCGACAACCCGCGGAAATTGTCTGCGCGGGATCCATAGGCAAACTTCACGCCCCGCCGCGACGCGGCTCCGGCCGAATCTGGCCTCTCTTGCACTATCCGGTCACTTTGGCGATGGGTCTGCGGCGACCGGCCGCGCATCCCTTCCGCGCCAGGCGGCGATCACACGCTCAATTTCCACGTCCAATTCCGGGTTGAGATTCTGAGCCTCCGGATGCGCTCGCAGCCAGGCCACCGACTCTGCGACGCCGACGCGGAAAGGCTTGCGGCACTGGAAACCGGGTACGAACCGTTTGATTTTAGCGTTGTCGAAAACGCCCGGGTTCGCCTTATCGCCCTTGAGCGACCCGACGAGACGCGGGGCGATTTGACAGATGAAATCGGTGGGCACCTTGAGGATCTCCGGCGCCTGGACGCCCAAGGCGGAGGCGATGTCCGCATAGATTTGATTCCAGGTAAGCGCCTCATCGCTTGTGAGGTGGAAGACCTCTCCGACCGCGGCCGCCTGGCCCAGCAACCCGCCGAGGCCCACCGCAAAGTCCGAGGCTGAGGTCAGCGTCCACGGCGTCTCGCCGTCGTCATGAACGTAGATCGGCTTGCCCTGTTCCAGTCGCGCCGCCAAGGTGTAACTCGCGCTGGAGACCGCGTTGGGCACCCAGCGCTTTGAATAGGTATGCGAGGGCCGCAGGATGGTGAGCGGAAAGCCATCCTCCTGCCACCGCGCCTGCAACCACCGCTCGCACTCGAGCTTCTTTCGCGCGTACTCCCACCATTGGTTGCCCACCGGCGAGGTCTCCGTCAGCGGCAATTGCGTGTGCGGTTTGGCATAAACCGAAGTCGAGCTGATGTACACGTATTGGGAAATCGAACCTCGCAACAGCTCGTAATCCAACTTTACCTCCGCCAGTTCATACCCGAGGAAATTCACCACCACCTCCGGCCGCGCCTCAGCTACGGCGGCGCGCAGGGAGGCCGGATCCTTGCGGTCCGCTTTCACCAACCGGCAACCCGCGGGCGCGGGGGCGCGCCCGCGCGTCACGACCACCACCTCGTCGCCCCGGCTTGCCTGCCAGGACGCGCATTCGGTCGAGATGTTTCCGGTGCCCCCGATGAAAAGCGTTCTCATCCCTTCAGGATGGCTTCGTGGCGCCCTTGGCATCGAGCATTTTCTTCACCTCCCGCAGATAAACCTTGGCATCTCGGTTGGTCTGGACGGCGCCGATCCGTTGCGCGATCCCGGCCCGTTGGTCCTCGGGCGCGGCCTCCAGGTGCTGCTTCAAAGCGGAATGCACGAAACCAACCTGGGTGGATTGAACCGTTTCGGACGCCCCGGGAAAACTCTGGAGAGCCTCC
>Ga0364917_1123_pt1 | contig 15853 bp, 10 predicted proteins | sample SorcelJu500001C5_2_FD_206978 | JGI IMG/M metagenome (GOLD analysis project Ga0364917, IMG submission 206978) | Enriched cells from Trout Bog Lake Hypolimnion, Wisconsin, USA - BchlTB.June20.5000.01.C5 | ecosystem: Environmental > Aquatic > Freshwater > Lake > Hypolimnion/Profundal zone | place...
TTGCGGATGTCCTTGCTCTTGTAAAGAACAGGGTAATTTGTAACTGAAATCACAAAATCACTGTAATCCCCTGAAGTTTCCAGTTTGGTGAAAATGTATTTGCTGTCGCGGATGCTTGCAAGATACTTCATGGCAGCCCTGGCATCATCAAAAGGACTTATAGTGATCATTTCATCATTATTGTCGAATAACAGGCTGTTCACTTCAAAGCTCTCCAGGTCATGGAATTTTGTATTAAAGTCGGCGATCTTGATTTTGAGGGCATTGACCTCTACCTTACTGCTGTTCACTATCATCACGTAAAAATGCACTGCAGACGAGTCAAATTTATAAATGCTTTCTGCCTGTTTGAGCATTGCAAGGGATGAGTCGGCAGGAGATTTGCCGGCAGGTGATGCTGTCCCCGAAGCATTCGCAATGAAATTAAGGACGTCCTGAGCCAGATTTGCAACAGGGCTTGCAGGGTATTCCAGTTGAATCTTGTTAAGGGCGACCAGCATTGAGTCGGCCACTTCAATCTTACCCAGTGACATAGCGCGCAGGTAGTCGAAACGTGGAAGCAGCGCTGTATCGGCGGGATATTTCGCATGAGCCTCCGCCGAGTTACTGATCACCATATAGTACTGCTGATTCTGGAAGGCTTTATAGGTTACTTCGTATAATTTTGACACTTCAGATTTTTTGGATGCCAGTTCCTGCATGTAATTCGGGTTCACAAGCATCTTTGCATAATCTGTTTCAGGAAAATTTGTAAGCAGCTGGGTCCGGTAATAATCAGCTTTCTGATCGTTTTTTAACCCCTTATATAAGGTGTACAATTCATAATATGTCTGTGCTTTCCGCGGAAAATCAGGGTATCTCTTTATAAGGGTCTCAAAGCAGTCTACAGAATGTCCGTAATCATTAAGGCCTTCAATATAAATGAAGCCTGCCCTATAATAAGCCTCCATGACTTTTTTATTCGAAGCAGTTAGTTTGGCTTTGGTCATAGGGACATCCTGAATGTAATACTTCCTGTCTTTCGGGTTGGTTGATCTCTGTTCCGGTTTTTTTACAGCCCCGGTGTCACTGCCTTCCGATGCAACTATCCTGGACGTGTCAGCAGTAGGTTCAGTGTTTATGTTTGACGCTGCTTTATCGGTCAGGAACCAGTTGTCTTCGAATTTTCTTCTTCCCCATTTCTTGGCAAAAGCTGAAAACCCGTTTGCCATGGTGGCGGCATTATAAAAATACCAGCGTCCCTGGCTTGAAGCCGGGTTCATGGCTTCCTCCTGGGTGGCAAACATCTTGTTTTGCTGCCTGGTCTGCTCCTCTTGTTGCTTTTTTATCTCCTCGGCAATATAATTTGAAACCAGTCTGTCGATTATTTTGTTCCTCTGGTCTTCGGGCATGGAGGCAAGAGTTTGCAGGCTGTCTTCCCTTTGAATGGTCTGCAGTTGCTTAACGAGATCGGTCAGGGTTTCGGTCTTCTTCTTGATGGCTTTGTAATTGGCAAAATCCGTGGGAAGGAACTGCATAGTACTGTCATAATATGCCTGGGCTTTGGGATAATTCGGGAAAGAGAAATAAATATCGGCAAGCTGAAGGGCCGAAATAGAGCGCTGGTAGTTGTTGCTTTTACTGGTACTTACCGATCGAGTAAGATAGTCAATAGAGCCGGTCGTATCTTTATCCGTGAGGGATATCTGAGCCAGGGCATAATAGATCTGGTCAAGGTATTCCTTGTTTTTATCGTCCCTGAGCATCCTCTTGAGTTTCTTTATGATGTAATCCCGGTCATTCGACTTGCTTGTATAACACTGGGCCAGGTTGATCTTCGCGTTGAATTCCATCTCATAGGTCGTGGAATGTTTCAGTACCTGTGTATACATCAAGGCGGCCCTGTCGGGATCTTCCTGCTTCTGGTAGATCTGCCCCAGGATGAAATAGATCCTTGTTTTAACTTTAACTTTTGGCCTCAGTTCAAGGGCCCTATTAAGGTAAGGCACTGCGGCATCGTAGTTTTTCTGAAGAATAAAAGAGTTTGCGTAGGCGAGGGTCACTTCAAGTTCATATTTTGCCGGGGCATCTCCTTTATTTATCCTGTTCAGCATCATATCGAGCATAGATTCGGCACGGTTGTAATCGCCAAGTTGTATGTTGGCCATGGCCTGCCAGTACATCCCATCGTATTTGATATCGTTGTCGTTGTATGTTTTGATAACGAACTCAAAAGTGCGACGGGCCATAGCGTAGTCCTTCTTGTAAAAATAGGCCTTCCCTATCAGCATGTACGAATCGTCAATCCATTTACAGTATTCCTTATGATTGAAATACATGGAATGTTTCTGTATGGTCTTGGAGGCCTTTTTGATTGCATTATCAGAAAACTGGGCTGCTTTGTTCCCCGTTTTATCCCCGAAATTATACACGGGAATGACCACTGAGAAGTTGTCCTTCATCTGTGCATCATAATCCTTAATACCCTGCCGCATCAGGTCCATGCCGTTCCAATAGACATTGTAATGGGCAGTGAGGTTATGATACGCTCTCCTGGTCCAGGTATTTTTCTTGGTGGAGCATGCGCTGAATAAAAATGTACCGGCAAGCAATAAAAAAATTCCGGCGAGGGTATATTTCTTCGTCGAGATCAAATCCTTGGTAATTAATATAGATATAACTCTTAAACGGCAAAATTAGTATAATTTTACGATATTTGCAGCCGTTAAGTATAGAGTTCAGGTGAATTAAGATGGCCTCGCAAAAAGGAGAAAAAAAGAAACAGAGCTGGAAGGACAGGCTAAAGCATAAGTACCGCCTGGTTTTCATGAATGATGAGACTCTCGAGGAGAGGTTCACATTCAGGCTTTCCCGCCTGAATGTCTTTATTGCTCTCGGCACACTGACCATTCTCCTGATCTTTTTAACATCCATACTGATAGCTTTCACTCCTTTAAGAGAGTATATCCCGGGTTATTCAAGCGTTGGCCTGCAGAAGAAGCTCTATGAACTGAACCTTAAAACCGATTCCATTGAAAAAGCTCTGGTGAGGAGAAACCGTTATTTTCAGAACCTGCGCGATGTGATTAACGGCAGGGACTTGTCGGAGAATAGGCCTGTCGACAGGGATACCGTTCATAAATACGGGGATATCCGCCTGAAAAGGTCGGCCGATGATTCCCTGTTGCGTATCGATGTTGAGAGCAGGGCCAAATACAACCTTTACAAAGCCGAGCAGGGGGAGATTTCTTCGTCGGGCAAGGGTTCTATCGGGGGTGTGCTCTTTTTCACGCCTTTAAAAGGAGTCATCACGAACGGTTTTAATGCCGGAAACGGGCACTTTGGTGTCGACATTGTTGCCAAAGACAATGAAGCCATCAAATCTGTTCTTGACGGCACGGTTATCTTTGCCAACTGGACCCTTGAAACCGGCTATGTTGTGGCCATTCAGCATTCGCAGAATATAGTCAGTATTTATAAGCATAATTCAGCCATCATTGTTAAAACAGGAGATTATGTGAATGCCGGTGAACCGGTTGCAATCATTGGTGAGACAGGGGAATATACCACGGGTCCCCATCTTCATTTTGAGCTCTGGTATGAGGGGAAGCCCGTAAACCCCAAAGATTATATTTCCTTCTGAATGGGCGAAACAACCTTGGCGAAAAAACGCATCGCTTTGCTGGGATCCACCGGTTCTATCGGCAATCAGACCCTGGATGTGATAAGGTCTAACCCCGGCCGTTTCGAAGTGGAAGTGCTTACCGCCCAGAATAACTGTGATATTCTCATCAGACAGGCTTTCGAATTCAATCCCAACGTTGTTGTGATAGGAAACCCGGCCTGCTATGCCAAAGTCGCTGAAGCGCTGAAATCATTACCGTTAAAAGTATTTTCAGGAGAAGACTCTATTACCCAGGTGATGGAAATGGACAGCATTGACCTGGTTGTAAGCGCCCTGGTCGGATATGCAGGGCTCAGGCCTACGCTCAGGGCTATTGAATACGGCAAACATATCGCCCTGGCCAACAAGGAAACACTGGTAATTGCAGGTGACATTGTGACGGAAAAAGCAATCGCAATGAATGTCATGCTTATCCCTGTTGACTCTGAACATTCAGCCATCTTTCAATGTCTTACAGGCGAAGATCCCCGTTCTGTTGAAAAGATATATCTCACTGCGTCCGGCGGACCTTTCAGGGGGAAGTCCAGGGAATACCTGCAGATGGCCGGCAGGGAAGATGCCCTGAAACACCCGAACTGGAAGATGGGAAATAAAATTACCATTGACTCAGCTTCAATGATGAACAAAGGCCTTGAGGTCATTGAAGCACGTTGGCTTTTTGGCCTGCGGCCGGACCAGATCGATGTGATAATCCATCCCCAGTCCATCATTCATAGCATGGTACAGTTCACCGACGGGTCAATGAAAGCCCAGATGGGCTTGCCCGATATGAGGCTTCCTATCCTTTATGCCCTTGGATTCCCGGGGAGAATGTCTTCTGACTTCCCCAGGTTCTCTTTTGCTGATTATCCTCAGCTGACTTTTGAAAAGCCCGATAAAGAACTGTTCCGCAGCCTGGATCTTGCCTATAAAGCCCTTGAGGAAGGGGGGAATATGCCTTGTGTTTTGAATGCCGCCAATGAGGCAGCCGTTCATGCATTCCTCAACGAAAAGATACGGTTTCTCGAAATGCCCGATGTGATTGAATACTGTTTGAAAACAGTAGCTTTCATCAAAAAGCCTTCCTATGAGGATTATGTAGAAACACACAGGGATTCGATACGGAAAGCCGAAGAAATTATCATCAACATTCAAAAAAAGAAAGAAAAAAATTAATGGAAATATTTACCAAAATCGTTCAGCTGCTCCTGAGCTTGTCAATACTTGTCATTTTTCATGAGATGGGGCATTTTATCGCTGCAAAGGTGTTCAAGACAAGGGTTGAAAAGTTTTACCTCTTTTTCGATCCCTGGTTCTCACTGTTCAAATATAAAAAAGGAGAAACGGAATACGGTATTGGCTGGCTTCCGCTCGGGGGGTATGTAAAAATCTCAGGGATGATCGATGAATCGATGGATAAGGAGCAGATGAAACTGCCTCCACAGCCCTGGGAATTCAGGTCAAAACCTGCCTGGCAGCGCCTCATCATTATGCTGGGGGGTGTAACCGTGAACCTGCTCCTTGCCATTGCCATTTATATTGTTATGCTGATGGTCTGGGGTGAACAATACCTGCCTACTTCAGCGCTTAAATACGGGATAGCCGTTGATTCAACCGGGTACCAGATGGGGTTGAGGAACGGGGATAATATCATCTCCATTGATAATAAGGTTGTGGAAGACTTTGTAGCCATTCCCAAAACTTTGGTCCTTGAAGAAGCCAAAACCATACAGGTGATCCGTAACGGCATGAAAGTTAATATTGTAATACCCGACGGGTTCATCAGCAAACTGATCAAATACAAATCAACCGATTTCCTGTCATTCCGCATTCCTTTTGTGGTTGCAGATTTTAATGCTGGAGCCCCTGCAAAGAAAGCAGGGATCCTTAAAAATGACAGGATACTTGGGATTAACGATACGCTGTATCCCTTTTTCGGGGAGTTCAGGAAAGCATTACAGCAATACAAAAACAAGGAAGTCAGCGTAACTGTCCTCAGGGGCAGAGATACCCTGAAGATGAAAGTGAGCATACCCTCGACCGGGCTGATAGGAGTTTATTCCAAGCCTCCGACAGATTATCTTGAATTCAGAACGAAATCCTTTAAAGGACTGACGGCTGTCCCTGCCGGGGTTGTAAAGGCTTTTGAGGGAGTCGGCAATTATATTAAGTCGATCAAACTCCTGTTTTCACAGGAGAAGGCTTATGAATCCGTGGGAGGTTTTATTGCCATCGGCTCTATTTTTCCCTCTACCTGGGACTGGCAGGCATTCTGGCACCTCACGGCATTCTTGTCCATCATGCTTGCAGTACTGAATGTGCTGCCAATACCAGCCCTGGACGGAGGCCACGTGATGTTCCTGCTGTACGAGATCATCTTCAGGCGCAAACCCAGTGATAAATTCATGGAATACGCCCAGATTGTTGGGATGGTGATCCTGTTCGGCCTGCTCATCTTTGCAAACGGGAACGATATCATGAAGCTGTTCAGGAAATAATGAATATCGAATATCAAATGCCGAATGTTGAATGTTCAATGGCCAATTCTGCGTAATTCAATCCGATTACCGTTCTAATCTCATGAGGGGTTAGTTCCCCGCTGCTTGCAGCGTAAAAATTATATCTTTGTATGTATGAGCGAAAGCGAATACATACATAAATCGCATAATGTATCGGTACTGTTGTATCATTTTGTATGTCCTGCTAAATATCGAAGAGTCGTTTTCAGCAAAGCAGTTGATCAATCGCTGAAAGAAGTATGTATGGAGATTGAGAAGCGATTTGATGTTCATTTTCTTGAAATTGGGACAGACAAAAATCATGTTCATTTTTTGGTTCAATCAATTCCGATGAAAAGTCCGACGCAGATCATCAAGATGCTGAAAAGCATTACTGCACGTGAAATATTCAGGCTCCACCCAGAGGTCAAGACACAACTTTGGGGTGGAGAGTTCTGGACGGATGGGTACTTTGTCAACACAGTTAGCAAGTTTGGGGATGAGAGCAGTATTTCGAGATACGTCCGTGACCAAGGGCTTGAGAAAGAATATACAGTTTTGCATAAGAGTAAACAGTTGGCTTTGTTTTAAGATACCTCGTAGCTTGCTGCGAGGTCCTTCATTCTGGGTTAAGAAAATCATTCGATATTCAATGTTCGATATTCGAAATTCAATCTGAAACTTTTTCCCTAAGTGACTTGAATCCCTCCCCCAGTATCTCAGAGGCATCTATCACAGTTAAAAAAGCCTTAGGATCAATCTGTTGTATAAATTCTTCGAGTATGATCAGCTCCCTGCGGCTTACGACAGTGAAGATGATTTTGCGGTCGGCCATATTGAACATGCCGTGGCCTTCTATAATTGTCCCTCCACGGTTCAGTTCATTGATGATTTTTTCCCTGATCTCCTCGTGTTTGTCTGATATGATGAACAGGCTCTTCTCATAATTGATCCCTTCAAGAACTCCGTCGATGACCTTCCCTGTGATGAAGATCACGATCCATGAGTAAAGGGGGATCTTCCAATCCTGGAAAACAAACAATCCGAATAAAACAATAACGGAATCAACCATAATCATCAGCTGCCCTATAGGAAGTTTTGTGTATTTAGCAATGATGGCTGCCACTATATCGCTTCCACCAGATGTTGCCTTCGATTTAAAGATAAGCCCCAGTCCTAATCCGCAGAGAAAACCTCCGAAAATGGATGACAGCAGGGCATCTCCCTTGACAAGAGGCTCAAATCCCCAGATAAAAGTAAGTGTATCTGTAAAAACAGCGGTAAGTGAAAAACCCAATACTGTTTTGAACCCGAACCTTGGCCCGAGGAACTTCATTCCTATAATGGTCAGGGGGATGTCAAAGCAAAGGGCCACTGCACCGACCGGTGTTCCCAGCAAATAGTGAAGAACTATTGAGATGCCGTAGACTCCTCCAGGGACTATTTTATACGGAGTAATAAAAAAGACGAAGGCTGTAGCAAGTATGAAAGAGCCTATTACGATTAAACTGTAAGATAAAAACCATTTTTTTGTGAACGGTTTTTCCCTGATTGAAAAGAAGGCCATATGGTGTGGTTTAAATGTTAAAACCTTAAATTTTACAATTAACTCAAAACAAAATTGCTGAAAAGATCGTACGTAACAAAATAAAATCTATTACGTAAAAATAATACAAAGGGATCAGGCAGGGAGACCCTTAAATGTTTTAATAGTTTGTTCAGGCATATTTTATGATGATGTTTTGAAAAAAAACAGTACTTTTAACGCCTGAAATCAATGAACATAACAACCGGCTGGTAAATGCGAATAAGTATGCCCCGTTGTAAGCCTTTATTTATCTATGTTTTCATCATACTGGTGATTTCCAATATGATATGGAAGGCTGGATGTTATGGGCAGCAACCGAGTGTGATTACCAACTATATGTTTAACAATATGGTTTACAATCCGGCTTTTGCCGGCCTTAGCGGGGGGGTATCCATTACAGGGATGATCCGTGAGCAATGGTTTGGTTTTAAAGACAGTGAAGGCTATGGGACATGGAGTCCCGAAACCATGTTCTTATCTATTGACGCACCTATACGTGCCATCCACGGGGGGATCGGAGGAATGATCGAGCAGGATAAGCTGGGGGCCTTTAAAAACACTACTGTAAAACTAGGTTACGCTTACAAAGCTGAACTCGGCCCGGGACTCTTTTCTGCAGGCTTGCAGGTTGGATTTCAGAACGGGAAGTTTGATTATTCCAAACTGCATCCCGTTAACACTTCGGATCCGTTGCTCAGTGCGGACCAGGCTAAAAGTGACATGATCTTTGACATGGCCCTTGGTCTTTATTACCGGGTCCCCGATAAATTTTACGTAGGCCTGTCCGCTGATCAACTGCTTCAATCCCAGGGGAAAAACTCTTCCTACAGATTGCAGCGCACCTACTACCTCACAGGGGGATACCAGTGGGAAATCCCGGATCATCCTGTATTTCAGCTTCAGCCTAGTGCAATTGTTATGTTCGACGGGTCGGTGTACACATTTAGTGTCAGCGGGCTTGTCTGGTACAACAACAAATTTTATGGAGGGCTTGGATACCGTCTGCAGGATGCAGCCTCAATCCTTGCCGGGCTCATGATTAAAGGCTTCAGAATTGGATTAGCTTATGATATAGGCGTTTCAAAGATGATGACATACAGTAACGGCAGCTTCGAAGTGATGCTGAATTATGTTCTCAAAATCGAAACTGAGAAATTGAAAAGAAGTTACCGTAACACAAGGTATTTGTAATTTATTTTACTATTTTTGCCGGTTTAATTTGAAAAACGGACAATAACATAATAAAGCTCAAGAAGTAGCGTTTATTTTTATCAACCAACTGCCCGAAAAATGAAAAAACTGCTCGTGTTTTTAGTCCTGCTGGTCTTCCTGGGAAGCTGCAGCAACTCAGGAAACGGAGAACTGACTGGGGTGAAGGGAAGAAAGAGGTATTACCAACCAGATCCTTTTGGCATGGTTTACATTCCCATGGGGAGCTATACCATGGGTGTAGCCGATGAGGATGTTCCTTATGCCCAGCTCAACAATCCGCGTACGGTGTCGGTTGCCGCATTTTACATGGACCAGACGGAAATCACTAATAATGAGTACCGCCAATTCGTATACTGGGTCAAGGATTCCATTGCCCGCAGGCTTCTTGGCGAGATCAAGCCCGATCTGTATTTCATCTCCGAGAACAAGAAAACGGGTGAAACCTTCGATCCTCCTTACCTTAACTGGGATACTAAAATTGAATGGAATTCGCAGGAACAGGATGTAAGGGATGCTTTGACACAGATGTATCTGCCCGAAAATGAAAGATATTTCAGGGTCAAGGAAATTGATTCACGCAAGCTTTATTATGAATATTATTTTGTTGACCTGAAAGCCGCAGCCCGCAAGGAATGGGGAAGCCAGGCTGATGTAAAAGATGCCGGGCTTGCTAACCGTCCCCAGGGGATGAAAGACCGTTCGGTATACGTCCGCAAGGAAGTTGTCAACGTTTATCCCGATACGCTTTGCTGGATCCATGATTATGTTTATTCATTCAATGATCCACAGACAGAAAAATATTTCTGGCATCCCGCTTACGACAATTATCCTGTTGTAGGGGTAAACTGGAAGCAGGCAAATGCTTTCTGCATCTGGCGCACACAGCTGAAAAACAGTTATCTCTACGGCAAGAAGGGAGAATCTTCAATCAGTGAATTCCGCCTGCCTACTGAAGCCGAATGGGAATGGGCTGCCAGGGGAGGATATGATGGAAACTCGTATCCCTGGGGCGGACCCTATACAAGAAATGATAAAGGATGTTTCCTCGCAAACTTTAAACCTTTGAGAGGTAATTACATTGATGACGGAGGTTTGCATACCGTCATAGTAGCACATTATCCTGCAAACGAATTCGGTCTATATGACATGGCCGGTAACGCAGCCGAATGGACCAGAAGCGCTTTCCATCCATCTTCATACAATTTTACCTGGGATCTGAATCCCGATTACACATACAATGCAAAGGACAGTGATCCTCCTACCCTGAAACGCAAGGTCATCAGGGGTGGATCCTGGAAAGATATTGCGTATTACCTCCGTGTCTCCACCAGGGCTTATGAGTTCCAGGATACATCGAAATGTTATATTGGATTCCGTTGTGTACAGAATTTCCTTGGACGCCAGAAGGATGACAATCCTGCAAGGGCTTCCAAAGTTTACAATTAGTAGTCGGATTTCATAAGTTGTTAATCAGAAAATCAAATAACCTTAACAAATCTTAATTAAAACCTTCTTCATTATGGGTCTTCTGAATATTGTAAAATCTAAAGGGTACAAGCAATTCATGGCCAAATTGTACGGCTGGGGAGCATCAGTGGTTATCATTGGTGCATTGTTCAAAATCAATCACTACCCTATGGCTGATATAATGCTTATCGTCGGCCTGGGTACTGAATCAATCATCTTCTTTTTCTCAGCTTTTGAACCACCCCATGTTGAACCTGACTGGAGCCTTGTTTATCCCCAGCTCGCAGGGATGTACCATGATGCTGATATTGATGCTTCACAAGCCTTTGCAACAGGAGACACTGTATCCCAGCAATTGGATAAAATGCTTGAAAATGCGAAAATAGGACCTGAGCTGATCAACGGACTTGGAGAAGGTTTAAGGGCCCTTAATGATACTACTTCCAAACTTGGTAAAATGTCTGACGCTGCGGTTACAAATGACCAGTTTGTAAACCAGGTAAAACAAGCTACCGAAGGCGCATCAAAACTCAGTGATTCTTACAAGAAGACTGCTACAATACTGGAACAGAGCGTAACAACCTCTCAGGAACAACTTCAGCACATGCAGTCTGCTGCAAAAAGCGCTGCAGGGCTTTCAGGTGCATATACCGATGTCGCCAATTCTCTTAAAGAAGAGATCAGGGTCAATAAAGATATGACTTCGAGTATTTCAGCTGCTACTGCATCCGCCAATAAATTCATGGAAAGATATAATGAATCTGCAGAGATGCTATCAAAAACAGCTTCATCACTGGCTTCTTCAACATCAGAGAATGAGAATTACAACAAGCAGATGAACAGGGTTTCAAGTAACCTGTCAGCTTTGAATGCATTATATGAACTCCACCTCCAGGGTTCCAACGAACAAATGGAAAGCACTAATAAATTCAATGCAATCCTTGGAAAATTCTCCGACAATCTTACCGATTCGGTTACCAATACAGCCAAATACAAGGAAAATATCGCGTTGTTAAATAAAGTCGTGGAAAAACAACTCCAGACCTCCACCAGCCAGGTTGAAGCTTCATCCCAGATGGAAGACAGCATGAAACATTTCCTTGAAAATCTGAATGCATCGGTTACACAGACTGCCAGATTCAAAGATCAGGTGGATGCGTTGGCAAGCAATATAGCTGCCCTGAATAAGGTATACGGCAATATGCTCTCGGCCATGAATATCACAATTAAATAAACTGGCAAAATAATCCGGATTATTCATCTGAAAACCAAAAATTAAATGGCTGGATATAAAGAGACTCCAAGGCAAAAGATGATCGGGATGATGTATCTCGTGCTGACTGCTTTACTCGCTCTGAACGTCTCGAAACAAATGCTTGATGCATTCATCGTGGTTAATGAAACCATGGAGAATACGAACACAAATTTTAACAGGAAACTCGATAATACTATTGCAAAGTTCAGGATCCAGTACCAGATGAACCCGAATAAAGTCGGGCCATACTGGGAAAGAGCTGAGAAAGCGCGGAAGCTTTCTGAAGGCCTTGCAAATTACATTGACAGCTGTAAATACGTTGTAATCTCGAAAACGGAGAGGATCCCTTTTCAGACTGCCAAGACAATAACACTTGCCGATTGTGACAAGAAAGAGAACTATGATATGCCTACCAATTTTTTCATAGGTAGTTCGCATGATGGTTCGGGAGGAGAAGCAAGGGTTCTGAAGAACAGGATCGAAGCCTACAAGAAACAGATGATCGCCCTTCTTGACCCAAAATACCAAAGTACCATGAAAATTGGCCTGGTAACGGAAGGTAAGTTTAAAGACTCATATAACGTGGCGCAGAACTGGGAAATGCATAATTTCTACCACACCATTCTCGCTGCTACTGTCACCATTCTTAACCAGATGAAAGCCGATGTTTACAATACCGAATTCGATGTTGTGAACAGCTTGTATGCAGCAGTTTCGGCTGAAGACTGGAAGTTTGATGCAATCCGCGCCAAGGTTATCCCTAAGAGCAGTTATGTGTTTATAGGGGATGAATATTCCGCTGAAATCCTCGTTGCTGCCTATGATACTAAAGCAAACCCCAATGTACGTTATGTGCTCGGCTCCGATACACTAACCCCTGCAAACTTTAAAAATGCAACACCTCTCCAGGGTGAGAACGGGGTAGTAACACTGAAGCTAGGCGGCTCCCAGGAAGGGCTGAAAAAATTTGCCGGCATCATTAAAATATTGAGTCCTACCGGCGATACCATGGTGTTCCATTTCCATGACGAATTTATCGTGGCAAAACCTGCCCTGATCATTTCACCGACCAAAATGAATGTATTTTATGTCGGTGTGGATAACCCTGTATCTATCTCGGTTCCGGGCGGTCCTGAGAAAGTTACACCGACTATTTCTGTCGGAAGCATCCGCCAGGAAGGGAAAGACTGGATCGTTAGCGGCCTTCCCCAAAATACCCGGGAAGCTACAATTACTGTAAATGCTGTATTTTCAGGAAAAACGAAAAACATGGGCAGTTACGTAGCCAGGCTGAAACGAGTTCCTGACCCCATCGCCAGGATCGCCGGTAAAAGCGAAGGTGTGATCTCAAAGAGCATCATCCTCGCCAGCCCCTTCCTCGTCCCCGAAATGCCCGTTGGTTTTGACTTCGATCTCAAATATGTGGTTACTTCTTTCAATTTCGTAACTGATATCTCCGGTTTTATATTTTAAAGTAATGTACTGGTTAACAGGCTTACACCTGACATTGTACGAATGATCACCAATGCTAAAAAGAACAAACGCCTCTGGTTTGAGAACATCACTGTAAAAGGACCTGATGGCGAACGTTCCATTGCTTCCATTAACTTAAAAATTAATTAAACCATAATATCCGGCGCATCATGAAAAGGTTAGTTTTCATCGCATTTGTTGCAGTGCTTGTGGCAGGGATCAGGATGACCGCCTCCGCACAGGTACTGGAAGCTCCTCCGAGAGATGGTGTTTTTGACAGAACCGTAATCACCCAGGTTCAACCTATCCCTTATCCTTACTTAAGGGAGGCAGATATTGTCTGGACAAAAAGAGTCTGGCGCGTCATTGATATGCGTGAGAAGATGAACCAGCCGTTTTACTTTCCCGAAACCCCGCAGAACCAGTGGAAAAGTTTTATGCAGATACTGCTGGATGCAATGAAGGAAGGTACTATCCAGGCTTATTCTCCCGAAACCGACCTCTTTCTTGTCCCTGTTACCCATAAGGAACTGATGGACCAGCTTGAGAGCAAGCAGAAACTGCATCTGAAACGTCCCGATAATCCCGATATCGAATATGATACCGTTATATCAAAACCCTTTTATGCATCCGATGTGAAACAGCTCAGGGTTAAGGAAGACTGGTATTTCGATAAACAGAGATCGGTGCTCGAAGTGCGTATTCTGGGTATCTGCCCGATGATGGAGAGTTTTGCCGATGATGGATCGTCCCGTGGTTACAAACCCTTGTTCTGGGTGTATTTCCCCGACTGCCGCAACCTTTTTGCACGTAACGAGCAGTTCAACCTCAGGAACGGTGTCGCAGGCCGTCTTACCTATGACGATGTGTTCATGAAAAGGATTTTCTCCAGCTATATATATAAGGAGGAAAATGTTTACGACCGCAAGATCGCCGACTATGCAACCGGCGTGGATGCACTCCTCGAATCAGAAAGGGCCAAGAACAAGATCCTGGAGTTCGAATCAAGCCTCTGGGAATATTAAAAGCTGAAAGTATTTTTTTTTTTGATTTTCTGCCCCGGGTTTCCGGGGCAGTTTTTTTTAATAATGACTGCGGATAGCATTTCCCTGCTTACCTTATTATTGTTTACCTTTATCCTGCAAATAGCCTGATGTTTTGGTTGCATTAAAACCCTTTCTTGAGACTTCGGTAGAATATCTTAAAGGCGTAGGCCCGGCCAGGGCTGAAGCGCTCGGAGCGGAGTTGCAGATAAGTACATTCGGCGATCTCCTTACGCATTTCCCTTTCCGTTACGTCGATCGTTCAAAGATGTACCTCATCACCGATATACGGGATGAAAATACGTATGTGCAGATCCGTGCAAAGGTCATTAAAACAAGGACCGCGGGAGCGCCCAGGTCGGGGAGGCTGGTCGTTACTGTTGAAGATGAAAGCGGACAGATAGACCTGGTATGGTTCCAGGGGGTGAAATGGATGTCAGATAAAATAGCCAACGGGCAGGAATGGATCATATTCGGGAAGCCCCAGCTTTTCAACGGGCAGTGGAATATCCCGCACCCTGAGATGGAACACCCGGAAACAGAACCCTTGCCTATAAGCCGGATCATCCAGCCCATTTATAGCTCGACGGAAAAACTTAAATCAAAGGGGCTTGATTACAAAGGCATAGGGAAACTTGTAAAAACCCTGCTGCTGCATGAAAAGTTCCATATCTCGGAGAACCTGACCCATGACATCGTTGAACGGCTGAGGCTTATCAGCCGGCAGGAAGCCTTCCTTAACATCCATTTCCCTCAAAGTCCTGAGCTGCTTAACCGGGCCCAGGCCAGGCTGAAGTTCGAGGAGTTGTTCTTTATCCAGCTCAGGCTGCTCAAACAAAGGGTATCAAGGCTGCAAAGATCCGACGGGCATGTGTTCACTACCGTAGGCGACTACCTTAATGATTTCTACAATAAGCACCTCACCTTTGAACTGACCAATGCCCAGAAGAAAGTAATACGTGAGATCAGGGCTGATATGGGTTCCGGAAAGCAGATGAACCGCTTGCTCCAGGGAGATGTCGGCAGCGGCAAGACCATGGTTGCGCTGATGTGCATGCTCATTGCCCTCGACAATAAATACCAGGCCTGTATGATGGCTCCCACCGAGATCCTGGCTAACCAGCACTTCAGCAATATCTCGGCGATGCTCGCCGGCCTCAACGTGAATGTTCGCCTGCTCACAGGCTCAACAAAACAGGCTGAACGAAAAGAAATTCAGGATCTGCTTGATACAGGTCAGCTTTCGATCCTCATAGGTACCCATGCCCTCATAGAGGATAATGTGCGGTTCAAGAACCTCGGGCTTGTCGTTATTGATGAACAGCACAGGTTCGGTGTTGCTCAGAGGGCCGCTTTATGGGAGAAGAACCAGAGGACTCCCCATGTACTTGTCATGACTGCTACCCCTATCCCCAGGACCCTTGCAATGACTCTTTACGGAGACCTGGATTCATCAGTGATAGATGAGCTCCCTCCGGGCCGTAAACCTATAATTACAAAACATGTTTATGACAGGGATCATTACAAGGTATATAATTTCCTGAAAAAGAGGATTCGCGAAGGCAACCAGGTTTATATAGTATATCCCCTGATCGATGAATCGGAGAAGCTGGATCTAAAGAACCTGGAAGAAGGGTTTCTCACTGTGGCAAAAGAATTCCCATCCCCTGAATT
>Ga0364917_1129_pt1 | contig 14727 bp, 15 predicted proteins | sample SorcelJu500001C5_2_FD_206978 | JGI IMG/M metagenome (GOLD analysis project Ga0364917, IMG submission 206978) | Enriched cells from Trout Bog Lake Hypolimnion, Wisconsin, USA - BchlTB.June20.5000.01.C5 | ecosystem: Environmental > Aquatic > Freshwater > Lake > Hypolimnion/Profundal zone | place...
TTCTCCAACGGCGTGCCGGTGAGGGCCAGCCGGTGCTCGGATTGAAGCTGCTTGACCGACTGCGTCACCTGCGCCCCTTGTTGTTGCGCCGCATCAAGAAGCATGTGGCTCGCGATCTGCCGGACCGCATCGAGCAGCGTCGCGACTGCCACCTCGGGGAGGAGCAGCGCCTGCTGTACCTGGCGGAGTTGCGCCGCAGCCGCGACCAGGTGTTGAAGGCCGTGGAGGAAAAGGGCATTCATCGAAGCCAGATCCATGTGCTAGCGGCGCTCACGCGCCTGCGACAGATCTGCTGCCATCCCCGATTGGTCGGCAGCGATTCGCCTTCCGGCAAGACGGAGACCCTCTTCGAGTTGCTCGACGCGCTGGTCGCCGAGGGGCAAAAGGTCCTGGTATTCAGCCAATTCGTGCGGATGCTTCAGTTGCTCGATGAGGAGTGCCGGCAGCGCCAGATCCACACGCATTTGCTCACGGGCCAGACCAAGGACCGCCAGGAAGTCGTCAACCGCTTCCAAGACGACGCGAATCCGGCGGTCTTTCTCCTCAGCCTGCGCGCCGCCGGCACGGGGCTGAATCTGACCACCGCCAGCTACGTGGTGCTGTATGACCCGTGGTGGAACCCCGCCGTCGAGGCCCAGGCCATCGATCGTTCGCATCGCATCGGCCAGACCCAAACCGTCAACGCCTACCGGCTCATCTCCCCGGGCACGGTGGAGGAGAAGATCTGGGAGCTTCAGCAGAGCAAGGCCCAAACCATCGCCGACGTGCTCGGAGAAGAAGGCTTCGCGCGCAGCCTATCGAAGGCCGACCTCGACTACCTGTTCGCCGAGGAGTAGAGAAACTCATGCTCGGGCTAACGCGCGGAGACGCGTTCGGAGGATAACATCTCCCGCTCACCGCCATCTCGCTCGTCGAAACCGACGGCAGCGGCGCCACTCAGGTCGCTCCTTCAGCCCGCGCGCCCTGGTCCACATGAATTGGCTTTGTTTCATCGCATTCGGCGCGCTCCTCGCCTCGAACCCCAGCGCGCGCCGCCGGATCACCGTCCGCCCTGCGTACGCCATCCGCGTCTCCCCCGCCTCCATGCTCTCGCGCTGGTCGCAGGCCCGAAACGACTGATACAACCGCGGAAACCAGAACCGCTCCCCGCGGTTCCCCCCGCGTCACCACCCGGAAATGCTCGCGCGCTCGACCTTCCTGCGCGCTTCCGCCGGGTCGGCGTTGAGTAGGCGCGATTCCCCGCTCCGGGCGGCGGGGCGTTCCGCCTCCCGGAGCGCCGACTTTTAGTCGGCTTAACGCGTCGGACCCCGAGGAGGGATCGATGGCTTTGAAGACCAACGGCAATCCAAGCCCGTCGTTCAGCCTTCAACCAAGCCGGGGCTGGCTGAAAAAACGGACACGCAAAGCCGACTGTAAGTCGGCGCTCCGCCCGGCAGCCTCCTCTCCCCAGCCCTCCTCCATAGGAGGCGAGGGGGATGATTCGACACGCTTTGACACTTCGCGCGCGCCTGACCTTCCCACGCGCGTGCGACGTCCTATCTCCCTTCGCGAGTCCTCTCGCGAGGGGAGGGTCGGGGAGGGGAGCTTTCTCTTGCGTTCAGCCCGCCCGTCCCATCGCCCGGTCATTATCCCCTCTTGCGTTACCTGATTTAGCGCATCTTTTGTCATCCCGCATATTGACAGTTTTGTACAGGTCATCTTATTATGGCGCCCGCTACCATCAACTATGACTGGCCGCACGTCATTGGGCTCCGCCGTGATCCCAAGGGTCCTGTTCCCTTTCGTAACCAACACCTGCCAATTAATTCACCTCGAAACAAAGCGACTAATCCATGAGTACAGATAACGACGAGAACGAGCCTCAGAAACCCCCAGAACAACCTCCACCTCGAACCCCGGTCTCCGGCTCGGTTCCAGCCGCGAGTGCCAGCATATCAAACGCTCCAACCCCCTCGGCTAATGACGGTCAATCAAGCTCCGTTAATACGCCCCCTACGACCGGGGCGGTCGTGCCCTGGTATCAACCTCGGTGGCATTTCTTCGTTCCTCTGGCATTCATTCTCATTAGCATTGCCATCGTCATCTTTCGCCACGAAATCCACCCTTCCGCAAAGTTTTTGTTGTATCCGTGCTTTGGGGCATGGGTGCTTGTAGCCGGAGGTCTGTTTGCCATCGCTTCCACCTTGTTTCGCGAGTGGTATAACATCCCCAACCCTTCCCAAGATGCTAAGCCTGACGTTAAATACGATGCCCAGGCGCTCCCCGGCATGATCCAGCATGAAGGCAACCTCATTAATCAGCGTGTTACTTGGCTCCTGCAATTCAACGCGTTTCTCATTGCGGGGATCACTTTCGCTTGGGAGAAATCAACCGTATTGGTGCTAACCCTCGCCGTTCTCGGCAGCTTGATCGCGATCTCTGCTGGGAACAGCATGATCTGCGCCGCCATCGCTCTTAAGAAGCTTGCAAAGCAGAACCCCGGCGCCATTGGACTGAATCTCAATTCACGTTTGCAGGAGATTGCGCTGCCATGGTTTGTCATTTCGCCCATGCTCGCCCTGGCCTGGATGTTTATTGGGCTCTATAGCCTCCCCAACGGCCCGCTCAAAGAACTGAGAACCTGGGATCGCCACCCCCCATCTACCAATTATGTCGCCTTTGTCAACGCTGACACTAACGCCATCCCGATCCGAATGGATTTAGCCTCCCTCCCGCCGAAATTGTCCACTTACACCAACATGCATGCCGGCGTCGTCATTGTGACGAACTACTTCACGCCGTCCAACCAGCCCTATTTCACCGCCATCGTCACGAACGTAATCACCAACATCATCGTTCAACCTGTCCCTCCACCATAAAGTAGGTTTGAACCATCCCCAGCGTCCCATGAGTCACCCCCGGCCTATCCCTCGCCATAGTTTCCCACCCGCATCGCGGCCCGCCCGCCTTCGCGTTTGCCGCTATGGCGATCAGGCCCTCTGTAGCCCCGCTCCGCGCTCTCAGTTTTGAGATTTCCGCTTTCAACCCTCCCTGCGTCGCTCCGAAGGTGTGAAAGAATTAATTTTCGAAGCGCCGTGTGATCTGGCCTATGGCGGCCAGATAAATTGATCCGGGTCTGGCCAGTTAAACTGATCCAAGCCGGTAGCGCCCTGAGGAGGAGGTCTGCTTTCAGGTAGGGGATGGGGGGGCTACTCGGGGGCGGCGGATCGCCGTGAAGAAAGAACCCCGTCCCACCTCCTCGACACTCGCGCGCCGGTTCGGTAAGACGGGGGCGTTAAACTTTACATCAGCATTCTAAGCCAGAGCTTTGGTTTTTTGCAATTAGGATCGCGGAGCATTTTAAGTTGGAGCCGGAGTGGTATCGCCGGGGCGCCGTAGCCGCCCTGGTGTTGGAGTATTACTGGCTGCTGCGATCCGTGCTGCGGGCCAAACCTCAACTGCGCGCCTGCCTGATCCGGTGCAGGCACTGCCGTATTTTCTTCCTCACCCACCCCCGCAATGCCCGACGGCGCAATCTGCGTTGTCCCTTCGGCTGTCGGGAGGCTCACCGCAAGCGAGCGTCTGCCCAACGCAGTGCCGCCTATTACCGAGATCCCAAGGGTAAGCGAAAGAAGTCCGCCCTTAACCAGCGCCGACGTTCCCAGGAGCCAATCCACCGGCGCCAGGTTCCCGGGCGCACCGCTCCGGCGGGCCAGCCGCCTGCGGTCCGGGCCAACCCGGTGATCGTGGAGCACGTGCGGATGGTGGTCAGCCTGGTTGAGGGCCGGCGGGTCAGCCGCCGGGCGGTCCTGCAGATGCTGGCTAAAAATAAGAGACAACACACCATGGTTCGCCGTCGCCGGATCGATCAGGCTGTGCTGTGGCTCAATGAACCGCCGCCCTAAAGGCTAAGACATGGCGAACGAAGTGGAACTTACGGGTTTGGACCTCCGTTACGAGGGTTTTCGGCTCAAACAGCCGGCCCTCGAGCAACGGCTGTTGGCCTCGATTGCCCAGCGCGGCATCGAGGAGCCGCTGGAAGGAGTGGAGGTTCAGCAGGCCCAGGTCTTGCTCAATGGTTTTAAGCGGTATCGCTGCGCGCGCCAGCTCCGGCTCGCCGCCGTGCCCTATAGTTCGCTGGGTTGCGACGAAGCCGCGGCGATCCTGAGCCTGCTCAAGACTTCCAATAACCAAGCTCTGAGCATACTGGAACAGGCCGCCTTTATTGCGGAACTGCGCCACGTGCGGGGGATGAACGTCGCGGAGATCGCCGCCGAGCTTTCCCGGAGCAAATCCTGGGTGAGCATGCGCCTGGGACTCCTGGCGGAGATGAGCGCCAAGGTGCGTGAGCAACTCTTCACCGGCGCCTTTCCCGTTTACTCGTATATGTATCTGCTGCGCCAGTTCATGCGTATGAACGGGGTCAAAGCCGAGCAAATCGAGGAGTTGGTTTTGGCCTTGAGCGGCAAGGGGCTGAGCGTACGGGAGGTCGAGCAACTGGCCCACGGCTTTTTCCGGGGACCGGAGTCGTTCCGGGAGGAGATCCGCAAAGGCAACCTGGCCCTGCCGTTGGAGCGGATGCGGCAGGCGCCCCAGAGCCCGGACGGATGCAACGAGTTCGAGCGGGTCCTGCTGGGGGACCTGGAGGTCCTGCAGAAGTATATGCAGCGGGTGATGGGTAAGAGCCAGGACCAGCGGCTGGAGAGCCGGGCCTTTCACGCCCAGTGCCATTTATTAACCGCGGGGATCCTGAGCCGCTGCCGGGCCTTCGTTGACACCGTGAGGCAACTCCATGATCGAAACGGACAAGCGTAAGGCGGTCTTCCTGCTCCACCAGGAAGGCCAGTCGGAGCGCGAGATCGCCCGGTTGCTGGGCCTGAGCCGCAACACGGTGCGGGTCATCATTGCACAAGGGGGTGCCCCGCCGCCAACGCATCCGCGCACCGACAAGCAGACGCTGGACCAGGAACTGCTGCGCCGGCTCTATCAGGAGTGCCAGGGCTGGGTGGTGCGGGTGCATGAGAAATTGGTCGAGGAGGAGGGGCTCACCGTGACCTATTCCACGGTCAAGCGCCGGCTGCGGGAGTTGGGCATCAGCGACCCACCCAAAACCCGCTGCCAGCGGGTGCCCGATGAACCCGGCGCCGAGATGCAGCACGACACCAGCCCGTACCCCGTGGAGTTGGCCGGCCGGCGCGTCGGGCTCATCGCCAGCTTGATTTACCTGCGCTACAGCAAACGCCGTTATCTCAAGTTCTACCGCGCCTTTGACCGCTTCAAGATGAAGTGCTTTTTCCACCAGGCGCTCATGTTTTGGGGCTATGCCGCCCGGCAGTGCATCATTGACAACACCAACCTGGCGCGGCTGCGGGGCACCGGGGCCAACGCGGTGCTCCATCCGGAGATGGAGGCCTTCGCCCGGCAGTATGGCTTTGCGTTCCGCTGTCACGAGCGCGGACATGCCAATCGAAAGGCGGGCGAAGAACGCAGCTTCTGGACGGTGGAAACCAACTTCTTGCCCGGGCGCACCTTCCAGAGCCTGGAAGATCTCAACCAACAGGCTTTGGAATGGTCCACCGTGCGCCTGGAACATCGGCCCCAGGGCAAAGCGCGCTTGCTCCCCGCCCAGGCTTTCGAGCACGAGCGGGCCTATTTGATCGAGCTGCCCGCCCACCTGCCAGCCCCCTATCGCACCCACAGTCGCGGCACCGACGAATACGGCTATGCCGCTTGGGACGGCAATTTTTATTGGGTGCCGGGAACCGGCCGCGAGGCGGTCACGGTGATCGAATATGCCGACCGCATCAAAATCTGCCGGGCCCGGCAATGCCTGGCCGAATATCCCTTACCGGCCCAGGGCGTGAAAAACCAACCCTTCAGCCCGCCGGGCTTGCCGGCTCCGCGCCATGAACCCCACCATCGCAAGCAACCGGCCCAGGAGGAGGAAAAACACCTGCGCGCCCTCTCTCCTTCGGTCAGTGCGTATGTCGATTTTATCCTCCAGACGCCGGGCATTTATCGGCATGAACTGCTGCGAAAGCTCCTGGCCTTGAGCCGGAAGCTGACGCCTCAACTCTTTATTCAGACCGTCGAGCGGGCCCACAAATACAAGATTATCGACCTGCCCACCCTCGAACGCATCGCCTGGCTTTACCTGGAGCAAGGCTCGGGAGAACTACCCTGGGTCGAGATCAACGAAACCTTCCGGGAGCGCGAGGCTTACCAGGAGGGCTCGCTCACCGAACTACCCGACCTGTCGATCTACGAAACCCCGCCTGACCATGAATGAGCAACTCGCCGAAATCTTGAAATACCTCCGCTTGGGTGGTCTGCTCGCCCATTGGGATGACTACCTGCAGGTGGCGGCCGAAAAACGCTTTTCCCACGCGCACTTGCTCACTCACATCCTGGAGGAGGAATACCGGCTCAAGCGCGAGCATGCCCGCCAACTCCGGCTCAAACGCGCTCGCATCCCTGAGCCTTGGGTCATCGAGACCTTTCCTTTCGACCGCCAACCCAAGCTCAACAAAAAACGCATCCAGGCCCTCTACGACTCCCTGAGCTTCATGAAGCAAAACCAGAACATCATCTGGCTCGGGCGCACAGGCTGCGGCAAGACCGGACTGGCCACCAGCTTTCTCGTTCACGCCATCAACCAAGGCTACAGCGCCCGCTATGTTCTGTTCGCCGAACTGGTAGCCGAACTCTACCGCTCCGTGGCCGACCACTCCGAAACGGAGGTCCTCAAGCGCTATCTGGGCTGCGATTGTTTGCTCATCGATGAGATCGGGTATATCGAGGTCGAACCCGTCCAGGTCGGCCTGTTCTTCACCCTCATGCACCAGCGCCACAAGAAAAAGCCCACGCTCATCACTTCCAACCTGGGCTTTAGTGAATGGGGCTCCTTCCTCAAAAACGATCACCTCACCGCCGCCCTGATCGATCGCCTCACCGAGAACAGCCATGTCATTAACATGAAACAGTGCGTCGGGTTGCGGGCTCCCTTGAGCTCCGATAATGACCCCGATCCAAAAACGGGCTGAGCGGGTGCGGGCCATTCCTTTGGAAGCGGTACTCCGCTTGACCGGCGCCCGCCCCGATCCTCACGACCGGCACAAGTGGCACACCTCCCAGGGCGTGCTTTCCGTCACCGGGCCCAAGTTCATCAACTGGACCTGTGGCCTGGGTGGCGGCGGGGCCATCGACCTGGCGATCCATTTGAACCAGCGCGGGTTTAGGGAAATGTTGGAATGGCTGGAACATCATTTTCCTGGCACGGGCTCGCCGCCAGCCTTGCAATCCTTGCCCCACGGCCAACTCCATCTGCCGGTTCCGGACCCGCAAAAGCTTTGGCGCGTCAAAAGCTACCTGGCCAGCGAGCGGCGCCTCCCGCCCGCCCTGACTGATCCCCTTATCGCTTCGGCGCTCATCTATGCCGACGCCAAAGCCAACGTCGTCTTCGTACTCCTCGGCCAGGAAGGCCAGCCCGTGGGCGCCGAACTCCGCGGCACGACTCACCGCCCTTGGCGGGGCATGGCTCCGGGATCACAAAAGGACCTCGGCTGCTTTTCCATCGGACCCGCCAGCAGTCTCTCGGTCATCCTCTGCGAATCGGCCATCGACGCCATCAGTTGCGCGGCGTTTCATCCCCAGAACCGTTGTCTCTCCACCGCCGGTGCCCGACCCAACCCACGATGGCTGCACACGCTCACCGGGCAGGGCCTGGAGATCTTCTGCGGCTATGATGCCGACGCCACAGGCGATGCCATGGCCCAGGCCATGCAGGCCCACTATCCTCTGGTCAAACGTCTGCGTCCCTGCAAGAAGGACTGGAACGACGTCCTGAAAGCCTCGTAACCAGCCGACCTGACGAGTCTCCGAGTATACAGCTCAACTACTCGGAAAAAGCACCCGGCTACCTGGAAAGAAAGAACCTCCCCTATCTGTGCTCGCCCAATGGACCACTTTATCTGTCCGGTGACGGATCAATTTATCTGGCCGCCATAGCCCTGAGCGCTTGCGCGCGCTCATCTTTTGTAAATCCCCCGTTTCCTGGCGCTTACCAAAATGAAAAGGTGCGTCCTACACAGCAGGTGCTCAAGTTTGATGTGGCTTGCAATATATTCGCGCATAGTGTGGGTTGCGTGGCCAGATGCTCCTAGCGTTGGATTGGCAATTCCCGTCCAGGGCTGGCCAAGGCGCTCCGGGTGTTTGGCTCACGGTCTTGCTCCTTAGTCCAGGTGCTGCTGTTCGTTCCGTAATTCGTGGAGTCGAGAATCTGCTGAGCGGCGAAATTAGCATTGTTCCATCTGCCCGGAGTTTCCCACCGCGAAGAAGACAAGCAGAGCGCATCTGGACACCACACTTCCCTCTGGCCGGGCGGGACAATCCTTACTCCACAGAGCTGCTTTACGCGCCACATCAAGGTGTGAACCTGTTTCATGAATCCGCTTTGCGCCACGCTCCAAAGGGTTCCAACTCGCTTGGGTAGCGCACCCGGTTCGAGCAGAACGAAAAAATCAACGCTTTGGCCGGGACTTAGCTCCTCGTTCTGAAGCACACGACGATAATCGAGGGGTTTTGGAGAGGCGGAAACGTCAAAAAACCAATACTCGCCCTCCGTGACCGTCCGGGTTGTTTGGTTGTAAACTGGGAGTGTGCGAATCGCAGGCGATGAGTTGCTCCAGGAGCCGCTGAACGTTTCTTGGCTGCAAAGAACAGGACCCAGATGAGTCTCCTCGGCAAGATACCAGCTGGTGGGGCGAGTGCCGTTGCTGGACGTTTTTTGGCTGCGAAGCACCGGACCCCCATGAGTCGGCTCGGCAAGATACCGGATGGTGTGGCCAGTGCCGTTGGTGAGTCGGAGCACGGCGGCGTTTTGCAATCCTCTGTATTCCACGAACGTCAGCGATACTTTCGGGCGAGCGGGAACCTGTGAAACGAGCAACGTGGCTCCGGCCAACAAGAGTGCAAGACCGACCATCGCAACAAGGGGCCTTTTCATAGGTAACCCTTCGAGATGATGCTCGGAATGCCGATTATCCCAACGGCAACCAGCCAGGCTGTTCCGCCCAGTCTCCAGACGCTTTGAGGCACCCCGTGGGCCAGGAATACCAGCCAAATCACCACCATGCCCAGGATGGCTCCGTAGTGAAACGCCGCATAAACCGATTCCCTGAAGGTCTGGCTCATCGGGTCAGGAGGGTCTGTCGTCGTGCTCCAATCTCTTGCCCATGCTCACGGTATCGTCCACCGCATAGCCGAGACGCCGATAAAACTCGATGACGCCGTGGTTGGAAGTCCGAACCTGCAAATTGACCTTCGGGCAGCCTGCGGCCCGGAGCAACCGCTCCGCCTCCGTGACGATGGCTCGCGCCCGGCCGCGCCGCAGACGTTCAGCATTGAACAGTTAGGTCATGGCGGCGGCGAGCGCAGTGACCGCGCTAAGGCTCCTGGAGCTTCCTTTCCAGCCCGGAGCGTTCATCTTCGCTGAGGCAGGTTCCAATGTAGCCGCAGTCGAGGCAAGCCACATCGGACGTTTGGAAACCGAGGAACATGGGCTTGCCTCTTGGGCGGAAAAGACTGTCGCTCGCGTCCAGGATACCCGTCGCCTTTGTTTGCCCGAGCACCATCCGCGACCCCCGACAGCTCGGGCAGAGTAGTTTTGTGGAAATGTTCATAGCGTAGCTTAACCCTTATTCAGCTATCGATCCGGACGTATTCTGGGCCATCGAGATTTCGGACGCAATCCCGTATTCCGTGCCTCCAACGGCCAAGTCTCATCGGCACCCTCTCTCAAGGCAAAACTCCCAACTCGTCCAGGTAGTTGTGGCGCGCAGTGGGCATCGCCGCCCGCCCGGCACAATGCCATATATCCGGGCTGCGATTGAATACGTAGCAGCAACTCATCATCGAAACCACCATGAAGTCGATGCTCGCCTGGCTCCTGGTTCTCAACCTCCTGTTTGTTGGCGTGGCGGCCCGCGCCCTCGAACCGGCCAACCCGCATGCCAGCGCCAAGGCTAGGGCTATCCTGAACTACTTCGGGAGTCTGAGCGTCCGCACGGAGAAGCGCCTGGTATCGGGGCAATTCACCGGCTTTGGTCGCGGCGCGACCCTGCGTCTGATGGACGAGATTCACGACCACACCAGCCAGTGGCCAGTACTCGTGGGGACAGATTATGCCGATTTCGAGCACGGCAGCCTCACCTTCAAAGCGCCGAACCGGGCGGCCGTCCATTATTGGAACCAGGGCGGCTTGGTCACCATCAGCGCCCACCTCTACAACCCCGCCAACCCCAAGGGTGGGGGCCTGCGGGACCAGGGCGTTGACCTGAACGCGCTGCTCGCGCCGGACACCGACACGCATGCCCGGTGGATGCAGGAACTGGACCTAATTGCCGCCGGTTTACAGGAGCTTAAAGACGCCGGTGTCGTGGTGCTGTGGCGGCCTTTCCACGAGATGAATGGCGACTGGTTCTGGTGGGGCGCGAAGGACCCGGACACCTTCATCAAGATCTGGCGGCAGATGTTCGATTACCTCAGCCAGACCAAAGGGCTGGACAACCTGCTTTGGGTTTACAGCCCCAATCATGGGAGCAAGACCGCCGCCTACTACGCGGGCGACCATTACGTGGACCTGGTCGGCTTGGATGCTTACACGGACTTTGTTGATAATGACCATATTAAGGGCTACGCCGAGGCGGCCAAGATCGAGAAGCCCTTTGGGTTCACCGAGTATGGCCCGCATGGTCCGCAGAACCCGCTCGGCGATTACGATTACCGGCGTTTCCTTGAAGGCGTGAAGAAGGACTTTCCCAAGGCGGTGTTCTTCATGAGTTGGGATGGGAAGTGGAGCTTGGCCAGGAACAATAACGTCAAGGAGTTGCTGGCTGACTCCTGGATTGTCAACCGCGGCGACCTTCCTGCCGGTTTGGTTGGGAAGGGCGACTGAACTCAAAAAGCCGGAAGAGGTCGTAGGCGAAGGCGGCCGCCAAACCGGCCGCGCTGCCCGCCACCAGTCCGCGCCATGAGCGCTGGCTGCCGATGGCGCGGTCGACCAGCGCCGGCAACGCGCCGAAGAACGTAAACGCGCGCATCGAGCACAGGCCGTAAAACTGGACGAACAGGCTCAGGATGGAGGTCGAGGCCAGGGCGAAGATCGCCAGACGGTGTTCGGGCGCCCAGAAGTCTCAGGATTCCTGATCCCGCCGCACAGAAACTCGCAGACCTGGAAAGCCGGGGGACCTCTCCGGACGGACGATCCCGCTCCCTCTCCCTCGGGAGAGGGCTGGGGTGAGGGGAATCGCGGTGTCACCTGATTTCCACGGTTTCAGGAGTCCTGAGTCTTTTCCAGGGTTGCCGGACTCGATCTCGTTCATTAGCGGCTTAAACTCGCTGGCCATGCCTAGGGTCTCTTTCGCATCTGCCCAGGCCGATGGCAAATGATAACCTGGCGCGCAAGGGCCGAGGCGTGGCGGCTAAGATGTCGGTCGGACGGCTTCTCGAACCGCGGAGGCTTGGCCAGCTCCGGCGGCTTGCGGCTCCAGGCGGGGCCTCGGCGCAAGGCCTTACGGAATCTCTGCCGCGTGACGAATGCCGGGATCGTCGCCATTAACCCGGTGGCGCCTGGAGGGGCGGAGGATTTCTCAATTCATGAGCGTTGGAGCCTGGGTGTACCCTTTGGAGAGGTAGGTGTTTTTCAGGTCGGTAATAACCTGACTCATCGTCTTCCCCGCGGCATTTGCAGACTGGGTGTCCTTGGCGTCGAAGGTTAGGGAAACGATGCTATCGCTAACCACTTGATTAGGGGAGCCGCGTGACACGGCCAGGTATTTGCCCGAGGCGCTTCGGGGGGCCGAGAACGCCCGGTTGGTGGCGCTCAAATAAAGGCCCGCGTTCTGACCGTAAAAAAGCACGGAGGCTTGGAGCATGGTGTTCGTCCCTTGGAAAACGCCGCTCAGAATAGTATAGCTTTTGCCGCCAGTCGCTTCCGCCGAATAGACGTAAGCGGTCGGCGCCTCCACCTCGAAATACCTCATACCGCCAATTGCCCGGCCAGCGATCGAGACCCACTCCCTCGAGACCGGATCAAATACCAGGTATCCCGTGGCGCTAAAGCTCCCGCTGGCGCCGTCGCCGATCTGCTTGCCCGATTGGTGGGTTTTGTAGATGATGACGTCTCCCTGGGCGAGCATCGCGTAGAGGAGCAGCGTCAATACGCTTACGGATTTCAAGTGCTTTTTCATGTTCGGATTCCCCTTGGCGACCGAGAGAATGCGAGGTTTTGCCGTCACCCCGGTTTTCGCGCCGCGAGGGCGCGAGAAAAGAGATGATCACTCATACCCCATTTCTCAGTCGTTAGCTGGACGTTACTTGCTACTCATCTCGCATCCATGCCGGACGCGGGGACAGATCGCGCCGAAATCTTCCCATTCTGTCGCCGTCCCATCTCCCGCGCCCAACCTCGCCCGGATGTCAGCCGAACCCCATCCCCTCCGGCACGGCGCTATTTCTTCACATGCCCTGAAACCAGCTTGGTCATCTCGAACATGCTGACCTGACCCTTGCCGTTGAAAACCGCTTTCATCGTCGATGCCGCCCGATTTGTTCCTCAAAGCCGACAACGCCTTTTTGTCATCGGTAGCAAAGGCCGCGGGCCTTACGCCCTTAGAGAAATGCCCGGCTTCTACGAGAGCGAGACGAGGCCACCGGCATTGGCCAGCTTCATACTCATGCACCCGGACATCACTTGGCGTGTCCGGGAACTCCCTGACCTTCCCAGATGCGCGAAGCGTCTTGAAGATATCGTCGAAGACCTTCCTCCGAACCACCAGATGTGGTGGAGTCGCCAGCGTTGCGAGTATATGCTCGGTCAAATGAGTCCTAAGCATACGGCTCAAGCTGAAGCCATGATTCGTGGTGACACCATTAGTTATGGGACGGTTTTTAGGCGCGTTCGGAACGGAAAGTCCATGGCTGAACTTCGCACTGACGGCATTGCCGGCTGCCTCCGCACACCGAGGGGCGGTAGTGGACGTCAGATCCTCTTCGTCGCCGGCAGAGGGCGCTTTACGGTGCGGCTTCTGACGCCGCGTGAGTGCGCCCGCCTGATGGGCGCGGACGACTTTGTGGTCAAGGCTAGAATTCTCCCATCAAACCATGAAAACCGAACAGGCAATCGAATACACCCGCCATACCCTTCGCCGCCAGCGCAAGGCTCTAGCCACGGAAGAGACCTATCTGTTTTGGCTCCGGCGCTACGTCCTTGCGCTGCGCAACATACCGGCAATCCTCTCCAGCGAGAAAAAGGTGGAGCAGTTCCTCACGGTCTTGGCGACCTGCCAACACGTAGCCGCCAGCACCCAGAGCCAGGCCCTCAACGCTCTCCTTTACTTTTACAAGGAGGTGCTTCGACACCCACTCGCCAATATTGACGCCTTGCGGGCCAAACGACCGGTTCATGAGCGCCATGCCCCCACGGTGGCGGAAACCCAAGCGCTTTTGCAGACTATCCACAATGAAGGCGGTTACCCGACCAATCTGATCGCTCGCATGCTTTATGGTTGTGGGCTCAGGGTCAGTGACCCCCTGAACCTGCGCATCAAGGATGCAAGCCTCGAACAGCGCACCCTCAGTATTCGTGGTGCAAAAGGCGGGAAAGACCGACTGGTGGCTTGGCCCACGACGTTGCTGCCCGAGGTGGCTGCGCAGATCCAACACGCCCGGGTCATCTGAACGCAGGATAAGCAAGATGGTATGCCGCTTTTGCTGCCTCACCTGCTGGCGAAGAAGTGTCCGGAATACCAGTTTAGTTGGGGGTGGGCCTGGCTTTTCCCGGCCCACGCGCCGTGCCGGAATCCTTACACCGACACGCTGGTGCGCTATAGAATGCACGAGATCAACGTGTAACGTGCCGTCAAACACGCTCGGCGCAAGCTCGGCATCTCCGTTCTTCCTCACGAACTTCGCCACGGCTATGCAACCCATTGTCTTCAACAGGGTTCCAACCCCCGTGCCATCCAGCAAGCCGTGGACCGCTCCCGCCTGGAGACGACCATGGGTTACTTCCACGCCGAGGCCTTAAGCGTGCGTAGTCCACTCGACACTCTCCTGGCCGGCCCGTTCCAATGATCGCACCGTCGATGCCCGCTACCACGGGCTTCGGGCGGTGGCGACAGTAGGCATGGCACGAGTGATTTTGAATTCTGATCATTTTACTCACGATAATCTGATATTGTCCGTTCCCAGGAGCGGGCGTTCGGATGCCCCGGACGCCAAGCCCATTGGCCCACGCGCCCCCGGAAGGCTGAGGGCAACCCCCGGAGGCGTTCAGGCTGGGCCCAGGCGAACCCTTGATTCGAGGTATCGGTCGGCGACTGACCCGCTGGCACCACATGCTTAAGAAAGGCACAGGCTCAAGGACCAAGTCGCAGCAGCCGCCGGGGCGTTTTGTCGTCGAGGGTTGAAGGGGCGGAGGATGTTGTGATCCATCTTGGAACGGAAAGACGAGGCGGAGATCGTCGCGTTCTGGGATGAAGCCGGGCTGATCAAATTCCTGGAGGCGAAAATGGAACTTAAGGGCGGTTCAAAGGATGATCGATTCGCCGCCGAGGAGTGGATTTCGCAGTTCCGGCGCGAGGCGGCGGTGGGGAATGCGGCGGTTCCGGAGAAAGGCCGCCAGGCGCGGGAGGTGAAAAGCCGATTTTCGATGGAGTCGCAAACCCGGATTGAGCTTGCCTTTTTAGG
>Ga0364917_1133_pt1 | contig 14019 bp, 10 predicted proteins | sample SorcelJu500001C5_2_FD_206978 | JGI IMG/M metagenome (GOLD analysis project Ga0364917, IMG submission 206978) | Enriched cells from Trout Bog Lake Hypolimnion, Wisconsin, USA - BchlTB.June20.5000.01.C5 | ecosystem: Environmental > Aquatic > Freshwater > Lake > Hypolimnion/Profundal zone | place...
CGTAGCGGCTACCATCCGATGAATCTTTACCTCATTACCATTCGTTACGGAGATTTCGCATGCAGCGCTTACGTAGCTTCCAAATGCTTTCATTTGCGCAACGCCACGATAAATGCCAGCTGGAGCTGGCTTATCCCAACCAATACCTTTTGCAACGGCATTGAGTACTTCTAAAGCACGCGGATTGCTAATGTGCTTGCGACGGAACTCTACTGGGTCTGCACCAGCCGCATCAGCCAATTCATCCATAAATGATTCAAGGAAAACCGCATTTTGATTGGCATTCACACCACGCCAAAATCCTGGCGGAACCGAGGTATTGCGCATGGAATGGTCAACCATCAAATTTGGGAAGCTGTAATTTAAACTTGCTTCCCCAGAAGAATCTAACCCTTGAAAAACCAGCGGATCCTTTCCTTTGTTTGCGGCAACCACTGCTGGACGCACCGAAGTCAAGATTGATTGACCTGATAAGCGCATGTTCAAACCGGTCAAATTTTGTTTGTCATCAAAAGTACCTGTAAGCTTACACATCATGATCGGGTGATAACGACCTTGCGTCATATCCTCTTCACGTGTCCAAATTAATTTGATCGGAGTGCCTGGCATTTGCTTCGCAATATTGACAGCCTGCGTTGTGTAGTCCTGGAATGCACCGCGACGTCCAAAACCACCGCCTAGATTGACTTTATAGACATTGCATTTTTCAGCAGGTAATCCAGAAGCTGCAATAACAGCAGCCAATGAAGCTTCACCATCTTGCGTTGGCACCCATGCCTCGCAAAGCTCAGGAGTCCATTTTGCAGATGCATTCATGGGCTCTAAGGTAGCGTGATTTAAGAAAGGGTAAAAGAAAGTAGATTCCACAGTTTTTGAAGACTTGGCAATTGCCTCTTTCATATCTCCATTAGAGTTCCCTACGAATGCATCATCGGCCGTCAATCCATCCTGCAAATATTTGAGAATAGTGGCGCTAGATACATTGGCATTAGGGCCGTTATCCCAAACGATATCGACTTGTTCTAAGGCAGTTTTTGCTTGCCAAAAAGTATCAGCAACAACAGCGACCGCAGAGTCACCAACGGGAACAACTTTTTTAACACCTTTCATCGCCAAGGCTTTGGTTGCATCATAGCTTTTAACCTTGCCGCCAAAGACTGGACATTCTTTAATGTTGGCTACCAACATACCGGGTAACTTCAAATCGATTGCATAAACCTGACGACCAGTAACCTTATCAGGTACACCATCAATACGGTTTACTGGTTGACCGATTAACTTCCATTCCTTTGGATCCTTTAAGGGAATTTCACTGGGCAAAGGCAGTTGAGACGCCGCAACGGAAACCTTACCGAAGGTGACGGTTCGTCCTGTAGGGGTATGGGTAATGACACTATTTAAAGCAATGCATTCGTTTGGAGAAACATTCCAACTATTTGCAGCAGCTTGAATTAACATCATTCGCGCCGCAGCCCCGCCCTTGCGAACATATTGTTCTGATGTCCGAATACCACGGCTACCGCCTGTTGAGAAACTACCCCAAACTTGTTTACGAAGCAAACTTTCAGCTGGAGATGGGTATTCATAGCTAACCTTCTTCCAGTCACACTGGAGCTCTTCTGCAACCATCTGAGCTAATCCAGTAATAGTGCCCTGCCCCATCTCGGAGCGCACAATGCGAACAACCACGTCATCATTGGGCTTGATTACCACCCACACTCCAATTTCGGGAGTAGAGAGCGGCGTCATTGAAGTCGTGCCTGTGCCCATGGCCGCATTTGCTTCAGAAATACCAATAGAAAAGTCAAAGCCAATCGCCAAGCCAGCACTGATTGCGGAAGCGCCAACGATGAAATGTCTGCGAGAAGTATTTGTAATTGATGCTGTCATTTGTATCCCCTTAAGCCTTGCTAACTGCGTGAATGGCTTCGCGTACTTGCTGGAAGGTTCCGCAACGACAAATATTACTAACAGCTTCATCAATTTGGTTGTCAGTTGGCTTTGGGTTACTGCGTAACAAAGCTGTGGTTGCCATCACCATGCCAGACTGGCAATAGCCACATTGTGGAACTTGATGATCTACCCAAGCTTGCTGAATTTTGGAAAGTTGTCCATTTTTTTCTAGGCTTTCAATGGTTTCGATCTTGTTTCCAGCAACAGCGCTCACAGGAAGTACACAACTACGCATTGCTTTACCATCAAAAAGTACTGTGCAAGCTCCACAAGCACCAATACCGCAGCCATACTTGGTTCCAGTAAGACCTATTTGCTCACGAATAACCCAAAGTAACGGAGTATTTGGATCTACATCCACCTTATATTTTTTTCCATTGACGTTTAGATCAATCATGAATTTTTCTCCGTAGATTTATTTTTTAGTCTTGTTAAATTTGTCGCTTAAAAGGCGTCAATTTATTCAGTGTCATATATTAACGAATAAATGAATAAATGTTTTTGGTGCAGTGCAATAATTATTGAGGTTAAGGCATTTAATTCATTGGCCCTATGGTTTAGAGGGCGCCACATTAAATAAAAACTTAATTGAACGGAAGACTTAATGGATTAAGTAATCGATCGCATTGCCAATGAATTAAGTCAGACCTAAGAAAACATCCGCGTTAAAAGAAAAGACCACCCCGAGGAGTGGTCAAAATTGGCTATACACAACCAATTGTCAGGAGACTTCTTAACCAACATTCATACAACCAGTAAAAATGAATTGGTGTCCACATACTATATATATTTTAAATAATTAAATCAATAAATTTAACGAATTATCAAGCCTACTATCGAGCATTAATACAAGACTCTTTATACCTGATATTACGGATTTGATCAGCGAATTACTGATTATTGATATGACTGTGGATCTAACCTGCGCATTTCAGATTCAATAGCATTTTCCAGCTCTTTCTGTAATTCTTCTTCTGTCTTGCCATGTACATAAATCACTGGACCAATTGATACAGTAATAAGCCCTGGATACTTAAGAATAGAATTCCTCGCCCATAGCCGACCTGAATTTTGAGCTACAGGAAGAATATTGGTATTGGTTGCCATTGCCAAGCGCACTCCGCCTTTGCGGTATGAGTTAAAAACTCCAACCGCTGTGCGTGTGCCCTCTGGGTAAATTGCTATCCACCTACCATCTTCTAGTTGCTTCTTACCTTGAATGGCGACAGCTTTTCTAGCCTTCTCGCGATCGCCCCGATTAATGTGAATCATTTTTAAAGTGGCCAATGCCCAGCCAAAAAATGGCAGGAACAGTAATTCCCTTTTAAATACAAAACACAGCTGCCTAGGAAAAATCGAGGGGTATGCAATGGTTTCCCATGCAGATTGGTGTTTGCCTAAGATAATCAAAGGCGTTTTTGGATCGGTTGGAATATTCTCAATCCCCTCTAATTGATAATAAATCCCACAAAGCGTAGATAACACCCATAAAGTAGATCTACTCCAAAAACGCCCGATTTCGTAACGTGTACTAGCCTTGGTAAAGGGAGTTACAAAAAGAATCGCAGTCGCGCAGACTGTAATCCAGGCAAAGGAGAATACATAAAAAAGCAAAGAGCGAAGCCAGAGAATCACAATTACAGATAACCTATCAATGTCACGGAAAATTTGTGACCATTCTAGCTGAGCAGCCTTTTCTTCGCGGCATTAAATTCCAATTCAATAACATCGATAATTTCTGCAATGCTAGGAGCATTAGCAATAAGACCAACACCTTGACCTGCACCCCAGATGTCTTTCCATGCCTTGGCACCAGAGCCATCCTTAGCGGCTTGAGATAGCTTGGCAAAAGCCAGCGGGTCGCCTGGCGGCAAGTTATCAGGATCTAAGCCAGCATTAAGAATGCTTTGCTTAATGTAGTTTCCATGTATGCCCGTGAAATGGTCCGTATAAACAATATCTGAAGCCCATGCGTTCACTATGGCATCTTTGTACTGCTGACTAGCGTGGGCTTCCTTGCTGGCGATAAAACGAGTGCCCATATAGGCAAAATCTGCGCCCATTGCTAAAGAAGCCAAAACCGCATCGCCAGTTGAAATGGCCCCAGATAAGATGATAGGGCCCTTGTACATTGCCCTAACTTCACCCACTAAAGCAAAGGGAGATAAATTTCCTGCGTGACCCCCTGCTCCAGCCGCAACCAAAATTAAGCCATCAACACCAGCCTCAAGGGCTTTTTCTGCATGGCGAATACTAATAACGTCATGCAAGACGATACCGCCATAACTATGTACCGCATCAATAATCTCTTTTACTGGAGCTCTTAAACTAGTGATATAGATGGGAACTCGATGCTTTACGCAAGTTGTTACATCTTGCTCTAAGCGGGCATTAGAAATATGAACAATTTGATTAACAGCTATAGGCCCAACCTTACGACTCGGATTTTCTTTCTGGAACTTCTTGAGATCATCCTGCATCATGGTTAGCCATTCATCCAATAACTCGGGCGGCCTAGCATTTAATGCCGGAAAAGAGCCCACAATGCCAGCTTTACATTGCGCCAGTACCAACTCTGGATAACTTACCGTAAACATCGGCGCAGCAATAATTGGCAGTCTTAATCCCTGCAAAACTAATGGAATTCGTGAATTACTCATAAGCTTCTCAGCTCCCGACGAAGTATTTTTCCAACATTGGTTTTGGGCAAATCATCTCTAAATTCAATATATTTAGGGCGTTTGTAGTTGGTAAATTCTTTTTTGCAGTAGTTCAAAATATCTTCTTCAGTGAGAGATGGAGAACTTCTGACTATAAAGATCTTTACAGATTCACCAGTCTCCTCGTTAGGAACGCCAATTGCTGCGCACTCCAATACACCTGGCATCATGGAAATAACCTCTTCAAGCTCATTGGGAAATACTTTGAAACCCGAAACTACAATCATATCTTTCTTGCGATCTACTATTTTGATGTAACCCTCTTCATTCATGATGCCAATATCTCCTGACTTAAAAAAACCATCAGCAGTAAAAACATTTTTAGTTTCTTCGGACATATTCCAATAACCTGCCATTACCTGTGGCCCGCGTATACAAATTTCACCCGGGGTGCCATATGAGACCTCGAGACCAGAATCATCCAAAATCAGAACTTCTGTCCCCGGCACTGGTAACCCTATGGTCCCCGTGAAACTTGGTATCAAGGGTGTATTAACACATGCCACTGGAGAAGTTTCAGAAAGACCGTACCCTTCTGCGATTGGTACTCCAGTGATCTTCTGCCATTGATCGGCCACAACTTTTTGAACCGCCATGCCGCCACCAATAGTCACCAGTAAATTTGGTAGCTTTACTTTTAAAAACTCAGCCCGGTGAACAAGCGCATTGAATAAGGTGTTAACCCCAGGAAAAATATTAATGTTGGGATGCTTGTCCAAAAGTTTAATAAAACCATCAATATCACGAGGATTGGGGACGAGAATCAGCAGGCCACCTTTGCGCATTCCAAATAAAGCGCAAGCCGTGAGCGCAAAGATGTGATACATGGGTAAGGCGCATAAGAAAATCAATTGCTCAATCGATCTATGGCGCAACCCAGGCTCTAACCATAATTCCGTTTGTAAAACATTTGAAAGAATGTTTCGATGTAAAAGAATTGCTCCTTTAGATACACCAGTAGTTCCACCCGTGTATTGCAAAAAGGCAATGTCATCTAAAGATATATTGGGTGGCGTTAGGTGCATGCTGGAGCCCTTATGCAAGGCATCCCCGAATTTCTCGTGGAGTAGATTCCAGCTAGGGACAGCTTTCTTAACTTTTCGCACCACAAAATCTACTACCGTACCTTTAATCCCAATGAGTTCGCCAAGGCTTGTGACGACAGTTTTTTTAAGAGGAACCGCAGCAACAATTTGCTCGTAAACGTGTGCGAAATTTTCCAAGATAATTAAAGCTGAGGCGCCGCTATCTTTTAACTGATACTCCAACTCTCGGGCCGTATATAAAGGGTTGACATTAACCACCACAAATCCTGCTCGCAAAATTGCCAGCATAGATATTTGAAACTGCAAGATATTGGGAAGCATGATTGCTATACGTGCCCCCGGCTCTAATCCCAAGCCTTGAAGATAGGCACCAAAATTCTTGGAGAGATAGTCCAATTCTCTGTAGGTCATGAACTTACCCATGTATTCACAAGCATTGCGATTTGGGTAGCGAGTAAAAGACTCTTCAAACATTTCCACTAAAGATGAATAAGCAGAAATATTGACCTCATAAGGAACACCTTCAGGATAGTTCTTTAACCAAGGTTTACTGGGATTCATCATAGTTAAGATACTCTGAAATAGACGACAGTGAAATAATTAATCCATGAATCTTTGGAAAGAAAAAGCCCTCAGGGCGAGGGCTTTTCATCACGCAATACCGATATTAAAAACGGTAACCTACACCAACCAATACATCCGAACCATTACCGCTAATGGTCATTCCATTGAGGACCGTTCCATTAGTCAACGTTGCTGATAATGATTTGGTTCCGTAAGACGCATAATTAACTTCCCCAAAAGCATATAGGGACTCAGTAAACATCTGCTTGTATCCCAGACCAACCGTGTATCCCGATAAGTTCGTTGTTTGATAAGCAAGGGTAGGACCCGATAAACCAATAGTGGTGCCAGAGTAACCTAGCTTTAAGTAGGCCAAACGGTCTTTATCTATAACGTAACCAGGTGTAAAGACAATGCTATAAAGATTTTTTACGTTATATGTAGCGGTTGTACTTCCGCCGGGAACTGTTGCTGGAGATCCTACACGCGCACCCAAGGGGCTTGAAATTGTTGTAGGCGCAACACTCAATTGTCCAGTTGCTGAAGAGCTAGCTCCTGGATAGTAAGTAGCGGCAATACCCAATATATAACTTGAATTAATACCAAAGTTGTAACCAGCCGCTAAATTGGCCAACCCAGTATTGACATTATTTACATTGCTTGCGGATGCGCTTTGCGACACTGTCGCAGGATATCCATAGGTTGTCGCTGGTACACCATTGGGAGCATTACCTGTTGGAGATACTGCGGTTCCGTTTCCAATCTTCGGCACAAACATTCCATACCCAACACCTATTTGCCCATAAGCACCTTCCCAAGCATTTGTCTTAGATGATTGAGCCATGGCTGACGTTGTTGCAATGCTTGTTATTGCAAGTGCTAATACGCTAACTTTGAATTGGTTCATGTGTCTTCCTTGTTGAATGTATTTGTTATCAAATCAATTACCGCTTCGAACACTGTATCTATTTTTTCCACCTTATATACCTCGGGTTTTCCCGAAAATCATGCTGTACTGCATCATTTCTAATTCTCGTTGATTTTGTTACTTCCATGCCAACCATATAGAACATGACTTAAGTGGTCTTTTTATTTTTTTAAATTTCACAATTCTGAAAAATATGTGTTTTAATATAAACGAACGATCGTATTATTTTTACAACAAAAAACATCAGAAAATAACCATGCTTGAACAAAGGATTAATGCAAAAGGTGTAGCTGAACCCAAAAAGGGATTACTCACTAAATCGGTAATCCTTCAGGCTGCACTCGATATTGCTAGTAAGTCTGGGCTCGAAGGATTAACCATTGGCAATATTGCAGAGACAGTAAGAATGAGCAAAAGTGGTGTCTTTGCCCACTTTGGATCTCGAGAGGAGCTACAAGTCGAAGTGGTTCGCGAGTACTACCAACGCTTTGAAGATCAAGTGTTTGCTCCTGCTCTTTTAAAACCTAAAGGCCTTCCCCGCTTACGTCAAATGATTCATTCCTGGCTCAAGATGAGCGTTGGCGATGAAACCTCTAGTTGTTTTTTTATTTCAGGGGCAGCTGAATTTGATGATCGCCCAGGAATTGTTCGAGATGCACTGATTCAGAGTGTTGAGGATTGGCGGGCTGCCTTACGGAGAGCCATTAAAGAATCTGTTGTTGCTGGTGATTTCAAAAAGAATATTGATATCGACGTTCTTTTGTTTCAACTCTACAGCATTGTTCTTGGTGTTCATCATGATTCACGATTTCTGCAAAACCCAAAAAGCTTGACGCTTGCAAACAAACTGATCAAAGACATATTTACAAGAAATCAAAAGACTCAGTAAAGAAAACTTTCACCCCCATTATTTTCAGGAAATAGCATGCCTAAATATAGCCCTCCCCTACGTGATATTCAATTTGTCCTACATGAGCTGTTGAGTGCTGAGAAGAATTTTTCAGAGTTGCCAGCATATCAAGATGTAGATAAAGACACGATGAATCAAATTATGGAAGAAGCAGGGAAATTTGCCAGTGAAGTCGCCTTCCCTCTCAATCAAGTGGGCGATAGAGAAGGTTGTACGCGTCATGAAGATGGATCCATTACGACACCAACTGGATTTAAAGCAGCCTACGATCAATACGTCACAGGCGGTTGGCCAGCCCTCTCCTGTGATCCGAAATACGGTGGCCAAGGCCTGCCGCAACTCTTAAATACCGTTCTTTATGAAGTTTTAAACTCCGCCAATCAAGCGTGGACCATGTATCCCGGTCTTTCGCACGGAGCCTATGAATGTCTTCATGCACATGGAACCCCTGAGCAAAAGAGTATTTATCTTGAGAAGCTTGTATCTGGTAAGTGGACTGGAACTATGTGCCTTACAGAACCTCAGTGCGGCACTGATCTGGGAATTTTAAAAACAAAGGCTGAGCCATCATCGGATGGAACGTATTCCATCAATGGCACCAAAATATTTATTTCTAGCGGTGATCATGATCTTGCTGAAAATATCGTTCACTTGGTATTGGCACGTTTACCAGATGCCCCTAAGGGAACCAAAGGAATCTCCTTATTTGCAGTTCCAAAATACATTGTCAAAGCGGATGGTTCTATTGGTGAAAATAATCAAGTTAGTTGCGGCTCCTTGGAGCACAAAATGGGGATTCATGGAAATGCAACTTGTGTGATGAATTTCGATGGTGCTATCGGCACCCTAGTTGGAGAACCCAATAAGGGCCTTAATGCTATGTTTGTCATGATGAATGCAGCCCGTCTTGGGGTTGGGCTACAAAGTCTTGGACTTACGGAGGTGGCATACCAAAACTCTGCTAGCTATGCAAAAGAACGCCTCCAAATGCGCAGCTTAACTGGGGCCAAGGAACCAGATAAAGTGGCCGACCCGATTATTGTTCATCCAGATGTACGCAGAATGCTGCTGACTCAAAGAGCTTACGCTGAAGGCGCACGCGCCTTTGCTTATTGGACTGCTTTGATGATTGACATTGAACTCAACCACCCAGATGAAAGTGTGCGCAAAGATACTAGCGATATGGTCACCCTCCTTACGCCGATCATCAAAGCCTTTTTAACCGATAACGCATTTACTGCAACTAATGAAGGAATGCAGGTATTTGGCGGTCATGGTTACATTACCGAATGGGCTATGGAGCAGTATGTACGCGATGCTCGCATTAATATGATTTATGAAGGTACAAACACCATTCAATCATTAGATTTATTGGGTCGAAAAGTTCTTGGGGACATGGGAGCAAAACTTCGCAAGTTTGGCAAACTTGTTGAAAACTTCATTGATGAAGAAGGGGTACGCAAAGAAATGCAAGAGTTTATAGATCCCTTAGCAGATATCGCCTCTAAAGTCGAAAAGCTGACTAAAGAAATCGGTATGAAAGCCATGATGAACCATGATGAAGTGGGGGCTGCAGCTGTACCCTACCTTCGCACCGTTGGTCACTTGGTTTATGCCTATCTATTTGCTCGCATGGCGAAAATTGCCCTTGCCAATAAAGCTAGTGGAGATTCATTTTACGAAGCAAAATTGGCTACTGCCCGTTTCTATTTTGCGAAATTACTCCCCGAAACCGCTTACCTCATTCGTAGCGCACGCGCAGGATCTAATTCATTAATGGCAATGCCTGCAGACTTTTTCTGAAAGACTCAAAATGACTGATAACCAACTCATTAAAAAAGTAGCCGTACTTGGCGCAGGGGTCATGGGCGCTCAAATTGCCGCCCAATGTATCAATGTGGGCCTTCCAGTGATTTTGTTTGATTTACCAACATCCACTGTTGAGGGCAAACCAGCAAATAAAAATGCTATCGCCCAGAAATCAATTGAAAATCTCAAGAAGCTCAAGCCCGCTCCATTAGGATTGTCAGCGAGCGCCAATCTCATTGAGGCCGCTAATTATGAAGATGACTTAGGCCTACTGGCAGATTGCGATTTAATCATCGAAGCTATTGCCGAACGCCTAGATTGGAAACATGCTCTGTATGAAAAAGTAGCGCCTTATATTCCCGAACATGCCATCTTCGCAACAAATACTTCTGGTTTATCAATTGGAGAGTTGGCAAAAGGATTTTCAGGAGATCTGAAAAAGCGTTTCTGTGGGGTGCATTTCTTTAACCCGCCACGATACATGCACTTGCTTGAACTGATTCCAGCAAGTGATACGGATCCTCAAGTTCTCGATGCCCTAGAAACCTTTATGACTTCAACCATGGGTAAAGGAGTTGTAAGAGCGAAAGACACCCCTAACTTTATAGGCAATCGGGTAGGTGTATTTTCTATCCTAGCTGTCTTTGAAGAGGCTAAGAAGTTTGGTCTTGGATTTGATGCAGTGGACGCTATTACAGGTAGTAAATTAGGACGCGCTAAATCAGCCACATTCAGAACAAGCGATGTTGTAGGTATAGATACGATGGCGCATGTCATTAAAACGATGGAAAACTCCCTTCAGGAAGATCCCTTCTCCTATTTATTTAAAGTTCCTGAGGTTGTAAATCAACTCATTGCTAAGGGTGCATTAGGTCAGAAGACTAAGGCGGGCTTCTATCGCAAAGAAGGAAAAACTGTGCTGGTTTTAGATCCTTCTACAGGTGAATACAAACCATCAACCGCAACTATCGACCCACTCATCGAGCGCATACTGAAGAAACCTATTGCAGAGCGTCTAGGGCTACTTAGAGAGACCGATGATCCTCAAGCGCAATTTCTATGGGCAATTTATCGGGATATATTTCATTATTGCGCAGTCCAGCTTGGAAATATTGCGCAATCCGCTAGAGAGATCGATTTTGCAATGCGCTGGGGTTATGGCTGGGATAAAGGTCCATTTGAAGACTGGCAGGCCGCAGGATGGACTCAGGTGGCTAATTGGATTAAAGAAGATATTGAACAAGATAAAACGCTCAGCAAAGAACCACTTCCTGCTTGGGTATTTACTGGCCCTGTAGTAGACAAACAAGCTATTCATACGCCTGAAGGCTCCTGGTCACCTTCAGCCAATCGCTTCATTCCCCGCTCCGCTTTACCGGTTTATCAAAAGCAAGTCTTTAGAGCGTCTTTACTGGGGGATGGATCTCCAGACCCTAAAACCTCAGGCACAACAATTTATGAGAATCCAGATTTACGTGCATGGGTAGATGAAAGTCAGCCTGATGTTCTGATCGCCTCATTTAAATCCAAAATGAATACCATTAGCCCAGATGTGCTTAATGGTATTCAGAAGTCGGTCGAGCTGGCGGAGGCAAATTATGAAGGGCTGGTCATATGGCAACCCACCTCATTAAAACTCGGCACACCTGGCGGCCCATTTTCCGCAGGCGCCAATTTAGAAGCTGCCCTTCCCATGGTCATTAAAGGTGGTCCAGCTGGCGTGGAGCCTTTTGTCAAACTCTTCCAAGACACTATGATGAAAGTGAAGTACTCACAAGTTCCTATTGTTTGCGCCGTTTCAGGTATTGCCTTGGGCGGGGGCTGCGAACTCGTCATGCAATCTTCGCGCAGAGTAGCTGCGATGGAAAGTTATATCGGATTAGTTGAGGTTGGCGTTGGCCTTCTTCCCGCTGGTGGCGGACTGAAAGAAGCGGCTATTCGTGCAGCCCAAGGTGTGAGTCTGGCTGGTAATGCCAATTACCTAGATTTCATTAAAGGGTCCTTTGAAAATGCTGCCATGGCCAAAGTATCTTCATCAGCCCAAGAGGCCATGAAGATGGCCTATCTTCAAAAAGGCGACATCATTGTCCCCAACGTTTATGAATTACTTGCGCTGGCACAAAGCCAAGTTAAAGCAATGCGTTATGCAGGATATCGACCTCCTATTCCTGCCTTAATCCCCGTTGGTGGGCGCTCCATCATTTCCACTGTCATGGGTCAGGTTATCAATATGCGCGATGGCGGCTTTATCTCAGAACATGATGCTTATATCGCTGAAAAAATTATTCACGTTATCGCTGGTGGAGCTGTAGATGCAGGAACCCTAGTAAGTGAGGAGTGGTTGCTTAAATTAGAAAGACAGGCCTTTGTAAATTTGATTGCCCATCCAAAAACGATGGAGCGAATTATGGGTCTCCTCCAAAATGGCAAGCCCGTTCGCAATTAAATCTTTTAGAAAAATTTCATCATGAAAAATATTCAAGACGCATACATCGTAGCTGCTACTCGAAGCGCTGTTGGTAAATCTGGCAGAGGTTCTTTAAAAAATACCCGGCCCGATGAACTTCTGGGTAACGCACTTGCACATATCCTTACGCAAGTGCCAACCCTTGATCCTAAGGCCATTGAAGATGCCATCATCGGCTGCGCCATGCCGGAGGCTCAACAAGGATTAAATATTGCACGCATAGGCCTGCTGCTTGGCGGATTGCCCTACACCGTTGGCGGCATTACCGTTAATCGCTTTTGTTCTTCCGGTTTAAATGCGATTGCTATGGCTGCCGACCGTATTCGCGTGGGCGAAGCAGACGTCATGATCGCAGGCGGCGTGGAATCCATGAGTATGGTTCCCATGGGAGGCAATAACCCCTCCCTATCACCAGAAATTTATATTGGCGATGAAAATATTGGCATTGCCTACGGCATGGGGCTGACGGCCGAGAAAGTGGCTCAGCAATGGAAAATAAGTCGCGAAGATCAGGATGCCTTTGCATTAGCTTCACATCAAAAAGCCATTGCCGCTCAAAAATCAGGTGAATTTAATTCTGAGATTTTTCCTGTAAATATTGCTGATCGCACTATGAATTTAGATCAAGGTCAGGTTGATATTCAATGGCGAGAATTTTCAAAAGATGAAGGCCCAAGAATCGACACCACACTTGAAGGCTTGGCCAAATTAAAATCTCCCTTTGCCGCCAGGGGAAGTGTTACAGCTGGAAACAGCTCACAAACCTCCGATGGCGTTGGCGCCCTAATCTTGGCAAGTGAAAAGGCCATCAAAACTTTCGGCCTTACCCCATTGGCGCGTTTTGTCAGTTTTGCCGTTAAAGGAGTTCAGCCAGAAATCATGGGAATCGGCCCTAAGGAGGCTATTCCTGCAGCTTTAAAACTGGCAGGTCTTCATCAACAAGATATTGACTGGATTGAACTCAATGAAGCATTTGCAGCTCAGTCATTGGCCGTAATACGAGACCTGCAGTTAGATCCAAGTAAAGTTAACCCACTCGGAAGCGCAATTGCACTAGGTCATCCTTTGGGTGCTACTGGTGCCATCAGAGCCGCTACTGCCATTCATGCGCTACAAAGAAGAAACCTCAAATACGGCATGGTCACAATGTGCGTCGGAACTGGCATGGGCGCTGCTGGTATTTTTGAGCGTTGCTAGAGGAAAATGCAATAGGCAGATTATTTTCGATAATGCAATTAATCAGTTTTATCGGCACCCTTTGAGATGATTCGCGTAATTGTTCTGATGCTTACTTCGGGATGGGTGATCGTTAAATATTCTCGAATGAGAGTAGATCGCCTAGTGGCTGAAGCAATGTGATCACCAATAAGTTTATTGGCCTCAAGCACATCTTCTTTTAATGTTGTCTCTGAATATTTACTTATTTCAGAATTCTTGCGAGCCGTCTTATCTAGGCTTTCTGGTGATACATCAAACCTGTTTGACGTTAACTCGGCAGCATCACTGATGACTTGGGACTTCATCTGCTTTTTCATTTAATACCCCAATCCATTGAATGAATAATTCTCTGCGCTCTTCCACAAGATCAACATGTTCATACGCTTATGCAGAACTGTTTTTAC
>Ga0364917_1135_pt1 | contig 13402 bp, 15 predicted proteins | sample SorcelJu500001C5_2_FD_206978 | JGI IMG/M metagenome (GOLD analysis project Ga0364917, IMG submission 206978) | Enriched cells from Trout Bog Lake Hypolimnion, Wisconsin, USA - BchlTB.June20.5000.01.C5 | ecosystem: Environmental > Aquatic > Freshwater > Lake > Hypolimnion/Profundal zone | place...
AAGGCTATGCGAGTAATTTCACCTTGGAGAACGTGTTGGCCAGCGCAAATTCCAACTCTAAGGTAAGTGGCGGGGATATGAAAGTCGCATTTGATTTAAAGGGCTCGGGAACGAGCTTGCATCAATTGCTCTCTAGGTCTAATGGCAAAGTACAAATCTCTATTGGGCAAGCCAAAATGCCCTCTAATTTACTGAATAATGCGGGTGATTTTGTACTTACCTTACTAGATGCGGCGAACCCTTTACGCAAGAAAACTTCGGAAACTGTCTTGGAGTGCGCTGTTGCTTACCTTCCTATTACTCAAGGTCAGGTCAATATTGCCAATAGCGTGGGGGCACAAACAGATCGCTTGAATGTGGTTCTTGCCGGTACTATTAACTTGGAAACTGAGGCGGTCAATCTTAATATCTATCCCAATGAAAAATCTGGGCTGACAACGGGCTTGGATTTAGCAAACCTAGTGAAATTGCAAGGGACGTTATTACAACCTAAGACAGGCATTAACCAGGCTGGCGTCGTCAATAGCGCTCTTTCCATTGGGCTGGGATTCTTGACTGGTGGCGCAACGATTGTTGCTGAAAATGCGAAGTCTATGACAAGCAAGGGGCAGCCATGTCGCGATGCGCTGCACCCTTGGTCAGATATCTATCCTGGCGCTAATTAGGCCAGATTTCTTAAAACACGAGCCCGCTTACAAAGAGGCTGAATAGTGAAATAAAGATGCTGGCAAAAAAGGCGGTCCAGAAGCTGGAAATAGTAAAACCGCTTACCAACGCAGATACCAGCATCAATACCAATGCATTAATCACTAGGAGGAAGATCCCCATGGTGAGTACTGTAAGAGGTAAAGTAAAGAGAATCAGCAGGGGTTTGACGATGGCATTGGCAAAGCCTAACAACAAGGCTGCAATTAATAGTGAACCGCCATCAGCAAAACGTAGACCGCTAAAGATATAGCTTGCTACCCAAAGGGATAAAGAGGTCAGACCCCACTGAATAAGAAACGGTACTAAATTACCCATGATTTGATTCCTTTTAATAAGTAGGTATTAATATTATCAGCAGTATTGTAGAGACTGCTTGGTAGCGAAGATTTAGTAATGAGGGGGTAACTCATCACGTAAGTCTCCTGAACCCGAGCCACCGCCACTGCTCGCTTGTTCTTTAATGGATTTAAGTTCTCGATACAAAAATTCAATCTGCTGCTGTTGCTTGTAGATTGTTTCATTGAGCTTCTCAATCAAGTCTTCAGTAAAACTGAGTTTAATTTCTAAATTGATGATGCGTTCTTCTGACATGGTTATTTCACTATATTTTCAGTAATAAGGGTAAAGCGACCATCTTCCATTTCAAGTTTGGGTCTAATCCAAAAATCATGTGTTTGCATGGATTCATATACGTAAGCAGGCTCTAGATTCGCCTCAATATTCGCGAGCAACACAACTTTATAAAGTCCACCGGTCTTGATGTGCTTTAAGGTGCTACCGGGTTTAAAAAGCCCCCCATCTGCCGCCGCCATCTTTGGTCTGTTCATGTGAAAACATTGCTTTCTGGGTATGATCACTGGATGGCTAATTCCATCCCATACTCTATTCTAGATATATCTCCCATCCCCGAGGGATTTACTGCTGCCGATTCCTTGAGGAATACGCTTGATGTTGCTCAACACGCTGAGCGATGGGGCTATACCCGTTATTGGTTGGCTGAACACCATAATATGACTGGAAATGCCAGTTCCGCAACAGCAGTGGTTATTGGATATGTGGCTGCAGGCACTACCCGAATCCGCGTAGGTTCTGGCGGAATCATGTTGCCTAATCATGCGCCATTGGTAATTGCTGAACAGTTTGGCACCCTAGCTTCTTTGTATCCCGGCAGAATAGATCTAGGTCTGGGGCGCGCTCCGGGCACCGATCAAATGACGGCTAGAGCCTTGCGACGTGATTTGCTCGGAAGTGATGACCGCTTTCCGCAGGATGTTCGAGAGTTGCAGCATTATTTTGGCCCTATTGAAGAAGGGCAGTCTGTAAAGGCGATCCCAGGTGCCGATACTCATGTTCCCATTTGGATTTTGGGATCTAGTTTGTATGGCGCTCAACTGGCAGCCCATTTTGGATTGCCGTACGCTTTTGCATCTCATTTCGCTCCCGAGCAACTGCTGGAGGCTATGCATACCTATCAAACCCTTTTCAAGCCTTCCGCACAACTAGAGAAGCCTTATTGTGCATTCGTGATGAATGTAGTCGCGGCAAATTCGGATGATGAGGCAGCACATTTGTTTACTACCTTGCAACAAAATGTGATTCGTATGCGCCGCAATACCCGCGGGCCATTACCACCGCCAATCGCGAATATTGATGATTTTTGTGATCCCCATGAAAAAGCCATAGCGAGAAATGCTTTGCAATGCTCGGCGGTTGGAGATCAGGTGGCAGTTCAAAAAAGAATGCAGCATTGGATGGATTTAACTGGGGCCAATGAATTGATTATTACCGGTCAAATCCATGATCATCAAGCGCGTTTACGATCTTTTGAAATTGCCGCTCAAGCTGCGCAACATCTTCAATTTAAAGTGGATTGAATTTAAACGCCATTACCTAAAAGCGTTGTAGTCCTGGGTAATCGTCACCTCTTCTTTGTGGGCTCGACTAGCAATTTTCAGAATTTCCCGATCTTTGCTAATAAGAGTGCAGGGCTTGAGGGCATACGCCAGATCTAAAAAGATTTGATCATCCGGATCGCGGCACAGCCAAGGCGCGGTGCTTAGAGTGGAGTCATCGATTTGCGTGGCTAAGGCTTTCCACTCCCCCAGCATTTGCTTTTGGGCATCAATTTTTAAAGAGAACAGCGGTCTGGAGATGACGTCTGCGAACTCTTCAAAAGTTTTTTGGCTGGCAAAGGCCTGAATACTCTTTTCGATTAATGCATCTTTAAGCGCTCTTGCTCTTGCATCGTTAAAGACAAAAATATCAAGCAGAATGTTCGTGTCTAAGACCAGTGCATTCATGAATGACTAAGCTTTTGAGATTGATTGCTTTGGGTTGATTGCTTTGAGTTAGTTGCTTTAAGTTAATTGCTTTGATTATTAGTATCGCGCCAGATTTCTGGGGTGATAGTGACTTGTCCCTTGTCGGATGAAACATACGCTTCGCCATCTTGGATGTTCACATGGATGACCATGCTGCGCTCTACTAATTTATTAAGCTCATCGGCTTGTTCTGCTGGAATCGACACAACTTGCAGATTGCGTGCCCGAGTAAGTTTATTGGCAATGCCATCCCACCAGATTTTGCTAGTGTGACCACCATAGCAATAAACAATCACTTGATCGGATCTGCCGCAGGCTTTGAGAATGCGCCGTTCATCAGGCTGGCCAATTTCAATCCAAAGCTTGATGGCGTCGGTAAGGTCTTTAATCCATAAATCCGGCTCATCCGTGTTGCTTAAGCCCTTGGTGAGCGTTAAATCTTCGCTAGCCTGTAGAGCAAAAGCAATGATTCGGACCATCATTCGCTCCTCAGTTTCCGAGGGGTGCTTGGCGATGGTAAGGGAGTGACTGCCGTAATAGTGGCGGTCAGAATCTGCGACGTGAAGGTCGACTTTATGAATAGTTGCGCGTAGAGCCATGGCGCATTATCGCCTTTATAGCCATGATCTAGGGTGTTGATACCGTTAAGTGGGCTTGAACCAGTATTATTTTCTAAAATAGCCTTAAATTTCTGTGTATCGTAGAGCCCCATGATCCGTATTACCGAACTGCGCCTGCCTATTAGTCATCCTCCAGAAGCTTTGGAGGCGGCGATTTTGGAGCGCCTCAATATTAGCGCTTCTGACCTGATTCAATTTAAGGTATTTAAGCGCAGTTACGACGCTCGCAAAACCGTTGCTTTGGCGTTTATTTACACCGTAGATCTATCAGTCAAGGATGAGGAAGGGATCTTTCAGAAGTTTTCTGGCGATATCCACATTAAGCCTTCTCCTGATACCAGCTACCACTTTGTCGCCAAGGCACCTGTAAATGTGACATCGGAGTTTTTGCGGCCCGTAGTAATTGGTTTTGGTCCTTGTGGCATTTTTGCAGCTCTACTGTTGGCGCAAATGGGTTTTAAGCCGATTGTGCTTGAGCGGGGAAAGCGGGTTCGTGAGCGCACCCAAGATACTTGGGGTTTATGGCGCAAGAACGTCCTCAACCCAGAGTCCAATGTTCAGTTTGGTGAGGGCGGGGCTGGAACCTTCTCTGATGGCAAGCTCTATAGCCAAATTAAAGACCCTAAGTTTTATGGCCGCAAGGTGCTTGATGAGTTTGTAAAAGCGGGTGCCCCCGAAGAAATTCTGTACGTCGCTAAACCGCATATTGGGACCTTCCGCTTAGTGGGGATGGTTGAAAAGATGCGCCAAGAGATTATTGACTTAGGTGGGGAAATTCGTTTTTCCCAAAAGGTCATTGGATTTGATATCAGGAATGAGGAAATTCAAGGCGTCAAAATTGAAGGCCATGAGGATTTGCCGGCTAATCATGTGATTCTTGCTTTGGGGCATAGCGCTCGCGATACTTTTATAGCTTTGCATGAAGCAGGTGTCTTTATGGAGGCTAAACCCTTCTCAGTAGGTTTTCGCATCGAGCATCCTCAGTCATTAATTGATAAAGCGCGCTTAGGACCTCATGCAGGAAACCCATTGATCGGCGCCGCTGACTATAAGCTGGTGTACCACGCTAAAAATGGTCGCTCTGTTTACAGTTTTTGCATGTGTCCAGGCGGCACAGTGGTGGCAGCTACTTCTGAGCCAAACCGCGTAGTGACCAATGGCATGAGTCAGTACTCGCGTAATGAGCGCAATGCGAATGCGGGAATTGTTGTGGGCATTACTCCTGAGGATTTCCCCGGCGGACCGCTTGCTGGTATTGAGTTTCAAAGAACGATTGAGTCTAAGGCTTATGAGCTTGGCGGTTCTACGTATGAGGCTCCAGGACAGTTAGTCGGAGATTTTTTAGAGGGCAAACCTTCTACAAAACTGGGTAGCGTCACCCCTTCTTACAAACCTGGCGTGCATTTAACAGACTTGGCGGAAAGCTTGCCAGCTTATGCAATTGAGGCGATTAGGGAAAGCAAATTAAAGGCTTTTCTATGAAGGATGCCGTGCTTACTGGTGTAGAAACGAGAACCTCTTCCCCTTTACGAATTACCCGGGGCACGAATTTCCAGAGTTTAAATATCAAAGGTCTTTATCCTGCCGGTGAGGGCGCGGGCTATGCTGGCGGCATCTTGTCTGCTGGTGTTGATGGGATTAAAGTGGCAGAAGCTGTCGCTTTAGATTATCTGCCTCAATAAAATTACAAAAGATTCATCACCCCCCACATGAGCTCTTTCATCAATCCCATGATTAATGTTGCCGTTTCCACAGTAACCAATGAAGCTCCTCAGGATGAAAAAGAAGTGTTATTTCATCCGGAGTTATTGCAAAAATTTGACATCAATGGACCGCGCTATACCTCTTATCCGAGCGCAGATCGATTTCATAATCAATTTGTTGAGGCGGATTACCTGGGCGCCTTAGATCGAGTATCTAAAACTAACGATCCTTTATCTTTGTACTTTCATTTACCGTTTTGTCCAAACATTTGCTACTACTGTGGTTGTAACAAGATCATCACTAAAGACCACGGGCGGAGCGCTAAGTACATTAAATATTTAGCTAAGGAAATGGCGATGGTCTGCGCAGCTATGGGCGCGCAGAAAAAAATCCCCATTACGCAGCTACATTGGGGTGGTGGTACGCCAACTTTTCTATCGCATGATGAGATGACAGAGTTGATGCATCACACCCGTGAGCATTTTGAGCTCTTGCCCGGGGGTGAATATTCCATTGAGATTGATCCGCGGCGGGTAACTGAAGCGGATATTGCGCTTTTGGCCGAACTTGGCTTTAACCGTATCAGTTTAGGGGTCCAGGACTTTAACTTGGAAGTCCAGCAAGCGGTGCATCGCGTTCAGACTATTGAAGAAACGCGTGCCGTGATGGATTGGTCTCGAAAGTATGGCTTTAAGTCGCGTAGCGTGGACTTAATTTATGGATTGCCAAAACAAACTCCAGAGACCTTTAAGGAAACGGTTGATACTGTTTTGGAAATGGCTCCGGACCGTTTATCAGTTTATAACTATGCCCATCTTCCGCACATCTTTAAGCCGCAACGCAGGATTTCAGAAGCGGATTTACCGCAGGCTGCTGATAAATTAAATATCCTCTCCAATACGATAGAGCGCCTTGGTCGGGCTGGATATGTCTTTATCGGAATGGACCACTTTGCCAAACCTGATGATGAATTAGCGATTGCTCAAAAAGAAGGCAAGCTTCATCGTAACTTCCAGGGCTATTCAACTCAGGCTGAGTGTGATCTCTTGGCCTTTGGGATTTCTTCAATTGGCAAGGTCGATGATTGTTATTCTCAAAACGTGAGAACTCTGGATGAGTACTATGCATCGATTGATAGTGCGCATTTACCGGTTTTAAGGGGAATGCATCTAGATAAAGACGATCTCTTGCGTCGTGAATTGATTGGTGAGCTGATGTGTCAGTTTGCTCTTGATACACAGGCCTTCGCTAAAGCTCATCGTATTGCTTTTGAGGATTACTTCAAAGTTGAATTGGAGGAGCTTAAAAGCTTGGAAGAGGCGGGGCTTCTCGAGTGGGATGGCAAGACAATGATTGTTCCCATTAAAGGTCGACTACTGGCGAGGCGGGTGGCTATGACCTTTGATCGTCACCTACGGGAAACCCAGGCACGTGGTACTTACTCCAAGGTGCTCTAGTATTGACTGTGAAGAATTAGGATGTCAGATGATCGATCAGTCTGCCAAATTTATTTTCGTCAAAACTGAAATTATCAAAGCCTTGAATTGAGGGATGCTGAGGGAGTTCCGTTCTGCGCTTGGCATACTCTTCCCAATGTTGAAGCTTCCACTCATCCCTTGGATCTGCGCGTTTTTCCATGCGGCGCTTGGCTTCTTCTATATCTAGCTCAATCCAGGCTATCCGAATACTAGTTTCGTTGGGAACACCCAAAGCTTGTGCGTTAAACATCTTGCCGCTTGCGATCTCTTTTGAGAAAGGGCCTACCAAAATGACATTTACGCCAATTTGTAAGTTTTCACGGGCGATATCAATGAGGCCTAAATATTCCCAATCACGGATATTTTCCAGGTAGTAAGGACTATCTCGATCATTGGGGTTATTGGTAGTGAGTTTCATCATCTGGGCGCTAAAAGCCCCATAAGCCGTATCTTTATCTAAAAAGAAAAAGTCTTCCCCCGTCTTTTCAACAATCAGGGGTAGGGCTCTTTTAGCTAAAGTGGACTTCCCCGTGCCGGCATGTCCCGCAAATAGAATAAGGCGTGGAGCGGTGGGGGTTAATTTACAAGTCATGGGTGCCTAGATCTTCTAGAAATTCTACTTCTGAATGCCATTCTGACGTGAATTCTGACATCTTTTACTTAAGCGACGATAATGTCGCCATGGCTTTAATCGTACTCACTGATGCAAAACTGGCTTTTGGCCACGTTGACCTCCTCGCAAACACTGCTTTTTCTCTCGAATCTGGGGAGCGTGTTGGCTTAATTGGCCGTAATGGCACCGGAAAATCTTCTCTATTGAAGATCTTGGCTGGCATAGAAAAGCTCGATGACGGGCTTTTGCAGTACCAGCAAGGTCTGCGTATTGCCTATGTTCCTCAAGAGCCAATATTTGAAGCTGAAGAAACCGTTTTTGAAGCCGTTTCTAAGGGCGTAGCCCAAGCTAAGGCCTTGCGTGAAGAATATGAGGCTCTGAGTGTGGGTGAGTGGGACGATGCCTCTCACAATCGCTTAGATGAGGTTCAGTCGCAACTAGAAGCTGTAAGTGGCTGGAATTGGGAGCAGCGTGTTCATGAAACACTAGATCGCCTTCATTTAGAGCCCGATGTCAAAATCAACACCTTATCTGGGGGTACTAAAAAGCGGGTTGCCTTAGCGCGCGCTTTAGTAGAAATGCCAGATGTTCTATTGTTGGACGAGCCTACCAACCATCTGGATTTAGATTCTATTTCCTGGTTAGAGGAGTTGCTCAAAGAATATAAGGGTTCGGTCATTCTCATTACCCATGATCGCGCCTTCTTGGATAACGTTTGTACGCAAATTGTTGAATTAGACCGCGGTATTTTACGTACCTATCCAGGCAACTTCACGGCCTATGAAGTATTAAAAGATCAGGAGATGAATTCTGAATCTCTGGCAAATGCGCGGGCCGATAAGTTGCTGGCTCAAGAAGAAGTCTGGATTCGTAAAGGCGTTGAGGCTAGACGCACACGAAGTGTTGCCCGTATTGCTCGCTTAGAAAATCTTCGCACTAGCCGCTCCCAAAGACGTGACGCTGTTGGTCAGGTGAAATTAGCCGTATCCGCAGGAGATCGTAGCGGTAAGATCGTCGCAGATTTACAAAATGTGTCTAAGTCATACGATCGTCCAATTGTTCAGGATTTCACAGCGACTATTTTGCGTGGAGATAAGGTTGGATTGCTTGGCCCCAATGGCGCAGGCAAAACCACTTTGCTCAAACTCATTCTCGGAACGATTGCCCCTGACTCTGGTACCGCAACAATGGGTACTCGAATCGAGGTTGCTTACTTTGATCAAATGCGTGAAGGTCTTGATCTCAATGCGTCCCTTGAGGACTACATCAGCCCTGGTAGCGAGTGGATTGAAATCAATGGCAATAAGAAGCATGTAAAAAGTTATTTAAGCGATTTCTTATTCGCGCCTGAGAGAACAAATTCTCCAGTAAGCACCTTATCTGGTGGCGAGCGGAATCGCTTGTTGTTGGCCCGTTTATTTGCAAGGCCGGCCAACGTATTGGTGTTAGATGAACCAACTAATGACTTAGATATTGATACTTTGGACTTGTTAGAGCAATTGCTTCAAGAATACAAAGGAACAGTATTTTTAGTGAGTCATGATCGTTATTTCTTAGATAACGTAGTCACTAGCATTATTGCCAATGAAGGTGATGGCTTCTGGCGTGAATATGAAGGCGGCTACGAGGATTGGAAGATTCAAAAAGCCCGTTCAGACAAAATTCGCGCTGCAAATTCAGGTGGTAAAACTGGGCAAAGCGCAAAAGCATCTGAAAAAGCTGAGTCTAGAGTAGAGTCAAAAGCTGAGGTGAAGACTGAAGTGAAGACTGAAGTGAAGGCTGCTCCTGCAAAGAGTGGGGTGCAAAAGCTCAATGGCAAAGAGCGAGAAGAGCTTGAAAAGTTGCCTTTGCAAATTGAAACTCTCGAAACAGAACAAGCAGAAATTGGTATTAGCATGAGCAATCCCGATCTCTATAAAAATGAGCCGGATCTCGCTGCTAGTATGCAGGCCCGTCTATCGGAGATTACTACCGACTTAGACCAAAAGCTCCAACGCTGGGAATTGCTATTGGAGCGTTCTGGTACCTAGTCTCTAGTCTTTTGGTTTGTTCTTTTCTACTTTTTTCTTTAGACGGTAGACAGTTTCAATACCAAAAGATAAAAACAGTGCAATGATCAGTGAAATGGCGCTTGAGGGCGCCGTTTTTATCGTGTTCAAAAAGAGCGCAGTAAATAGGCTTAAGTTGATCACAATCGCACACCATAAAATTTTGGGATTAGCCCCGGTCTTTTGATGAATCCGAATATGCCCATAAGTAATGGCTGCATAGACTAAAAGAAATGCCAAGCTAGCCATCTGACCCACTTCATTGAGCGGGAAGATTAAAGCCAAAATAATTACACCGATTGAAGAGACGGTAAGCGCATGCAGATTATTTTTTAGTATTCTGTTGCCCAATACTGCTGAGACCTCAATTTTTTTAGCGACGTCAGCGGCAATATTGGATGCCGCGAAAATAGTAGCGTTGACAGCAGCTGCACAGGCTAAGAGAGCGGAGATGCTGATAAGAATCAAGCCCATTTTTCCAGCGACTATCTGTCCAGCCTCGGCCAATACATGGCCGTTATGCGCTTGTATAGAGCTTAAGGGCATCAACAAGACAACTGCGCTACTTACCGCTAGATAAGCGATAGTGACCAGTATGAGTGCAGAGAACATCGCTACAGGCAGTTCTTTTTGAGGTTGTCTCATGGCTGAGGAAGAATTTGTTACCACTCCAAATCCCTGGAAATTAATGTAAAGAAGGCCTGCTGCTACTGCGATACCTTCAATCGATCCACCACCCATAGAAAATGTACTGAAATTGGCCTGATGAAAACCCATGGCAGAAAAAACAAGCAGACTAATCACTACCAGCCCAATGGCAAATGTCTCGGCACGCCCAACCAGACTTGGTCCGAGTAGATTAATAAATGCACAAATGACAATAATTGCAACGGTAATCAATCTCAGTAGAACGGGTGAGAGATCACCACCAAATAAAGTATTGGTGTACTCCACAAAACCAGCGGCATAAAGCGCGGCAGCAATTAAATAGGCAAGGTATTGAAATAAGTTCAGGCCACCAGAAATAATGCCGGGACCAAAGCTCATAACGGTAAAGGTTGCTGCGCCGCCACTACTGGGATAAGTTGCCCCCAGCTTGGCGTAAGAGTAAACAGAGAAGGAGGCGGCAATTGCCCCGATTAAAAAAGCTAAAGGGACATGTGTCCCCGCATGAGAGCTCGCTAAGCCAAGTAGGGAGTAAAGCCCTGCGCCCATCATTCCGCCAATACCTAAAGCGGTTGCGGAAAATAGGCTGATGTCGTTAGTTTGTTTGGTGCTGGGTTTGAGTAATTCAGTGCTCAAAGTAAATTAACCTTGGCTTTCACGTTGGAGTCGACTGCGCAATTGAGCGATCTCTCCAAGCAGATTTAAGGCCAATGCAACCCCCGGAGTATTGAGCTCCAGATCATGAGCTAAATGTGCAGCAGTTCTGGCTGTTTTGAGTGATTCACCGCTAAAACGCCAGTCTTGTGGGGATGAGCCAGCAGGACTAAGGATTCCTTCAGAAACCCATTCCATAATCGATTCCTCTGGTGTGCGTGCCGCATGCGATAACTCAACAATAGTCAGATGCACTTCATTTTCTACAACAGTGCCTTCAATCCAGGTGATGTGATTTTGTGTCATGGCAATCATCCCTTCAAGTGAGTTCTGGGGTTGAAATCAAAAGCCTTCTCAAGATTTTGATAGGCTTCTTTTTGGGCATCGGTTTGAGCGCTTGGGAGAACGATGGTGGGGACTACATAAAAGTCACCCGGCTCTTTACTTGGAATCCCTTTTTCTTTGAGGCGCATCTTACGACCGGTTGCGGTGCCTGCGGGAATCTTTAATTCCAAAGTGGAACCAGAGGGGGTGGGTACATTAACGGTGGTACCTAGCGCAGCCTCCCAAGGTGCGAGTGGCAGGTCCAGATACACATCTTTTCCATCTATGCGATACAAGGGGTTTGGATGGAAATCAATTTCTAGATAAAGATCACCAGAACCACCTTCGCCGACACCAGGACCGCCTTGGCCGCTTAAGCGCAGACTTTGCCCAGCCTTGATGCCCTTAGGAATACTGACATCAAGTTTGCGTTCTTGTGTGCTTACATGCCCGCTCGCATCTTGCGCAGGCATGTGCAGAGAAATCGTGCGCTTAGCCCCGTTGTAGGCATCGGCCAGATCAATCAAAATCTTAGCGTGGTGATCCTGGCCCTTGAAGTGCATACCTTGACGCCCGGTTCCACGTCCACCCGCGCGATGTTTGCCTCTGCCAAAGAGGGATTCAAAAAATTCACTTTGATCGCCTTCATAACCGCCACCATAACCACCGTGGCCTCCACCAAATCCACCATCAGAAAATTCAAAGCCTTCATTCCAATTCGGAGGAGGTTGAAAATCTTGACCATTTTTCCAGTTGGCACCCATACGGTCATAGGCGGCGCGTTTTTCCGTATCTTTTAAAACAGCGTACGCTTCACCAATTTCTTTAAATTGCTCCTCAGCGCCAGTCTCTTTGTTGACATCTGGATGGTATTTACGGGCCAGCTTGCGGTAAGCGGTTTTAATTTCGGCTTCGGTTGCGCCTCGCGCTACACCTAGTGTTTCGTAGTAGTCCCTGAATTTCATAAGCTTGGGTAAGTCCTGTATGAGTCTGGTTAAGTCTTAATAAGGCCAATACTACTAATTCTACAGTCCCCGCAGGGGTGCGGTAGAGCTTTAGAGGGTGGTCTTAGGCAGCTAAATCAAAGACCAGTATTTCAGCATTTTCCCCTTGGCTGAGGGATATTTGGTCTTCATTCTCAATGAGAAGGGCATCGCCAGCGGTAAGGGTGACTCCATTGACATTGATCGCTCCACGAATAAGGTGTGCGTAAGCTTTACGTTTTGGGTCAATTGCAAGGTTTGCGCTTTGAGACCCATCAAATATGCCAGCATACATTTTGGCGTCTGCATGAATTTTGACTGAATAATCGAACCCATCTGGAGAGGCTATCAAAGCCAGTTTCCCGGTTTTTACTTCCACGGGAATGGTTTTTTGTTCATAGCTTGGGGGAATTTCAGTAGTGTTGGGTTCAATCCAAATTTGCAAAAAGTGAGTGGTTTGATCTTTAGCGTGATTGAATTCGCTATGGGTAACTCCAGTCCCGGCACTCATACGCTGAACATCTCCCGGGGGAATCCCTTTGACATTTCCCATGCTGTCTTCATGGGCGAGTTCCCCAGAAAGCACATAACTGATGATTTCCATATTGCGATGACCGTGCTTACCAAAACCCATTCCAGCCGCAACGCGATCTTCATTGATGACGCGTAAGTTGCCCCAGCCCATAAACCGTGGATCGTGATACCCAGCAAAGGAAAAGGAATGGAAGCTTTTTAGCCAGCCGTGATCGGCATAACCGCGGTCTTGGGATTTTCTGAGGTGGAGCATGGTTTTTTCTGGTTTTTAGTGGAGATGCTTATGCCTATTATCATTAGCTTTTGATATATTTGCTGATTGGCAAGCTATGGGATCTATTAATCAGGACATTAAAGACACTTTCTTAGGTCTCGTAGAGACTGTAGAGGAAAAGTGGAGTGATTTCACCCAGTTTTTAGTAGAAACCTGGCCCATTTTGATTTTTTTAATCCTGCTATTAGTAGGCTTCTGGTGGTATGCCGATCCCCCGCCTCCCAGGCATGTGATCTTAGCTACTGGATCAGCTGGAGGTTCTTATGAAGAGCTAGGAAAGAAGTATGCCGAATTCTTCAAAAAGAAAGGCATCACACTTGAACTAGCCCCCACGCTGGGAGCTCAAGAAAATATAGCGCGTTTGGCAGACCGTAAAGATCCCGTGCAAGCAGCTTTTGTGCAGGCCGGCATCATTAATTCGAGCGGCATTGCAGGCATTCAGTCTTTAGGTGCGATTACTTATGATCCTATCTGG
>Ga0364917_1138_pt1 | contig 12805 bp, 15 predicted proteins | sample SorcelJu500001C5_2_FD_206978 | JGI IMG/M metagenome (GOLD analysis project Ga0364917, IMG submission 206978) | Enriched cells from Trout Bog Lake Hypolimnion, Wisconsin, USA - BchlTB.June20.5000.01.C5 | ecosystem: Environmental > Aquatic > Freshwater > Lake > Hypolimnion/Profundal zone | place...
GTAAAGCCATTATCGAATGAACCTGAAAAATGATCCTGAAAAAGGCCTGGCCAATTATGCACGTTACTCAGGCATGGCTTTTCAGATGGCCGGGATCATTTTTGCAGGGGCTTTCGGAGGATTAAAACTGGATCAGTGGTTTAAAACAAAACCTGTATTTATTGTCGCACTTTCTATTGTTTCGGTGTTCCTGGCTATTTTTTATGTGACCAGGGACCTGCTTAAAAAAAAGTAATTATGAGATCGGAAGTTTCAAAGTACGCCAGACAACTGCTTCTGCTGACTTTTGCAGCCGGGATCCTTTCCCTGGCTCTTTTTTTCATTCTTCCCCATGCCTGGGTTTCACCTTCCCTCCCTTTCCTGTTTGTTTTTTACTATTCCTGCAGCCTTATTTCATATATATTCCTTGACCGGTCCTTCTCAAAAAAAATCAACCGTTTTGTATCCGTTTACATGCTTACCACCGCAGTTAAACTTTTCCTTTACGTGGCGGTTATAATCATTTATGCATTGGTAAACCGTAAAGATGCCATTCCCTTCCTTCTGAACTTTTTTATTCTTTACCTTGTCTACACTGTATTTGAAGTAATACAGATCGTTTCATTGACAAGATCTTCTTCTTTTAAGGGTGAAAAAAGTAATGAACCCTGAGCAGCAGGTAATTCCTTGATACTGTTTCCCTGTTCAGGGACCGGTCAGAACGCGTTTCGATGTCTTAGGGAAACATAAGAAAAATAATTCGTAACTTTGCAGGGGTTTTAAGAAACCAGAATGGTTTATATCACACGAAAAGAGCATTTTAATTCAGCTCACAGGCTGTTCCGTCCTGAGTATTCCGACGAAGAAAATCTCAGGGTTTTTGGTAAATGTTCCAACCCTCTCTGGCACGGGCATAACTACCTCCTGATGGTAACAGTTAAAGGAGAACCCAAACCTGAAACCGGTTTTGTGATGGATTTAAAAAAGCTCAGTCAGATCATTGCAGATAAGGTCCTCGATAAGCTCGACCATAAGAATATAAACCTTGAAGTTGATTTTATGAAGGGGGAACTAGCCTCTACTGAAAACCTGGCCATTGGGATCTGGAATGAACTTGAACCGGGGATCAATGCTGCAGGTGCAACACTCCATTCAGTAAGGCTGGAAGAAACAGAAAATAACATTGTTGAATATTTAGGCAAATAACGACATATTGTCATGACAGGAGAAAAGCTTACTTACGAAAAATTTGAGGATTACAATGCCGAAACGGTTGAGAAACTAAGTTTTCATTACAGGGAAATACTTAAGCTGATCGGGGAAAACCCTGACCGGGAAGGCCTGCTCAAGACCCCTTTAAGGGTGGCGAAATCAGTTCTTTTCCTGAACCAGGGATATACCCTCGATCCTGAGGAGATCCTTTTGTCGGCACGTTTTCGCGAGGATTACCGTGAGATGGTGATTGTTAAGGATATAGAGATCTATTCGATGTGCGAACATCATATGATACCATTCATAGGTAAGGCGCATGTAGCTTATATTCCCGACAAATATATAACCGGCCTCAGTAAAATAGCCAGGGTGGTTGAGATCTATGCAAGAAGGCTGCAGGTTCAGGAGCGTCTTACCATGCAGATCAAGGATGCCATTAACAACACACTGAAACCCCTGGGTGTGGCAGTTGTAATTGAGGCACAACATTTGTGTATGTCGATGCGCGGGATACAAAAGCAGAACTCAGTGACTACAACTTCAGATTTTATCGGGGCATTTGAAAGGGATAAAACCCGGGCAGAATTCCTTCACCTGATATCGACAAGGTTGCATTAAAAGGTAGCGAGGCAGCGAAAAAAGATACTATTTAATTAATAAATAAAGGAGATAAAAACATGTTTGAAGAAAATAACGGAAATTATTTCGGGGCATCTGCAGGTGCAGATACCGGAGTTATTGCAAAAACATTCATGTCGCAGGTATTTACATGGATGACACTGGCCATGATCATAACCGCAGGAACCGCCTGGTGGTTTGCGTCTTCAGAGGCCTGGAAAAATCTGATCAATGTTGAAACCGGCAGCCTGACGGGCCTCGGATGGATCGTCACGCTTGCCCCGCTGGGCTTTGTCCTGCTTATGTCATTCGGGTTCCAGAAGCTCTCTGCACTTGCAATGACCTTACTTTTTATTGCGTTTTCAGTGCTGATGGGTATGAGCCTCAGTTTTATCCTGCTGGCTTATACAGCAGCATCAGTATTCAAAACTTTCATTGTCACAGCAGGAATGTTCGGCATTATGTCTGTTGCCGGTTACACTACGAAAACTGACCTCACCAAATTCGGTTCCATCATGATGATGGGCCTGGTGGGCATCATACTTGCCATGCTGGTCAATTTCTTCCTGCACAGCAGTTCTCTTGAATATATTATAAGCATCCTTGGTGTCCTGATTTTTACCGGGCTTACCGCATATGATGTACAAAGGCTGAAAAGGATAGGAGCCGGAGCAGGAACCTATGGAGAAGAGAATTCTAAAAAACTCAGCATCCTAGGGGCTCTTACGCTCTACCTTGACTTCATCAACCTGTTCCTGTTCCTGATACGGTTTTTGGGAAATCGCAGGTAAGTAGCGAGATAGCGAGGTAGCGAAGTAGCGAAATTTAAAACAATTATAATCACGGTAATTTCGCCATTTCGCTTTTCGCCATTTTATTAGTTAAACGATCAAATTTAACCCACATTCTATGACTGCATACGTATTTCCGGGCCAGGGGGCCCAGTTTATCGGAATGGGCAAAGATCTTTACGACAGCTCGGAATCGGCCAGGGCGCTTTTTGAGAAAGCCAACGAGATCCTGGGTTTTCGTATAACCGACCTGATGTTCTCAGGTACCGACGAGGACCTCAGGCAGACCAGGGTCACACAGCCGGCGATCTTCCTGCATTCGGTGATCCTTTCTTCAACACTTGGGGATTCTTTTAGACCCGATATGGTTGCAGGGCATTCTCTGGGCGAATTTTCGGCCCTTGTTGCCAATAAGGTGTTATCGTTTGAAGACGGGTTGAGGCTGGTTTATGCAAGGGCTCAGGCCATGCAGAAAGCCTGTGAAAAAGAACCTTCGACCATGGCTGCCATCCTGGGCCTTGATGATCAGAAGGTGGAAGAGATCTGCAGATCCATAGAAGAAATAGTCGTTCCCGCGAATTATAACAGTCCGGGCCAGCTGGTTATCTCAGGCAGCATGAAAGGTATCGAGATTGCCTGCGAAAAGCTGAAAGCGGCAGGTGCAAGGCGTGCGCTTCCGCTTAAAGTTGGCGGTGCATTTCATTCACCACTCATGGAACCCGCAAGGCTCGAACTTGCTGAAGCCATAACATCCACTGTATTTCACCAGCCGATTTGTCCTGTTTACCAGAATGCAACCGCCGAAAGTGTCACAGATCCGCTTAAGATCAAAGAAAACCTGGTTGCCCAGCTCACAGCTCCGGTATTATGGACGCAACTCGTTCAGAGGATGATCGCCGACGGCGCCACTCATTTTATTGAGGTGGGCCCGGGGAATGTTTTGCAGGGTCTTATATCCAAGATCGGGAAAGAAGTCACAGTTGCAGGGGCATAAAATCAAGGGGCACGGGGTCATGACCCCGTGCCCCTTGATTACATTTTATTAATTTTACCTTTTATTATACTGCCCATCGTAATACTTCAGGTATTCACCTGAAGTCACATTCTTCATCCATTCCTCATTGGCAAGATACCAATCGACTGTTTTCTCAAGACCCTGCTCAAATATAACCGAAGGTTTCCATTTCAACTCTTTCTGAAGTTTTGAAGAATCAATGGCATACCTGAGGTCATGGCCTGCACGGTCCTTGACAAAGGTTATCAGGTGCCCGGAAGTGCCGGCCGTGCGGCGCAGCTTTTGATCCATTATCCTGCATAAGTGTTTCAGCAGGTCTATGTTCTTCAGTTCATTATTCCCGCCAATATTATAGGTTTCCCCGATCTTACCGGCATGGAAAATTTTGTCAATGGCTTCGGCATGGTCTTCCACATACAGCCAGTCACGGATGTTTTCACCTTTACCATAAACAGGAATAAGCTTATTATTCCTGATATTATTTATTGACAGGGGAATAAGCTTTTCGGGAAACTGGAAAGGCCCATAATTATTTGAACAATTTGAGATCACAACAGGCATCCTGAAGGTATTGTGATAAGCCCTGACAAGATGGTCGGAACTGGCTTTGGATGCAGAATACGGGCTTTGGGGATCATACGATGTTGTTTCAGTAAACAGGCCGGTTCTGCCCAGTGAACCGTAAACTTCATCGGTCGAAATATGATAGAAAAGCTTGCCTTCAGTGTGTTCCCATATCTCCCTGGCAGCATTCAGCAGGTTAACTGTTCCGACTATATTGGTATATATAAATTCAGTCGGGTTCGAAATGGACCTGTCGACATGCGATTCGGCGGCAAAATGGATTACCCCGTCAAACCTGTATTTCTGGAATATCTTTTTGATGAGCTCCCCTGCAACAATATCAGCGCGGATGAATTCATAATTGGGCTCCTTTTCAATATCTTTCAGGTTTAAAAGATTGCCTGCATAGGTCAGCTTGTCAAGGTTTACAATTTTATATTGGGGATAATTCTTCACAAACCTCCGCACAACATGCGATCCTATAAAACCTGCTCCTCCTGTGATTAAAATCGTCTTCATCGCTCCTGATGTTTAATTTAAAAATCAAAGATAAATAAATGCGGCTTAAATGCTAAGCCCGGCAAGCGTCTTTTCCCATTTCCATGCCGAAGCAGTCATTTCGTCAAGGCCTTTCTCTGCTTTCCAGCCAAGTTCATTATTGGCATAAGTGGTATCGGCCCAAACCTGTTCAATGTCCCCGGGACGGCGGTCCATGATCTTATAATTCAGTTTAACCCCTGTTGTGCGCTCAAATGATTCAATCACTTGCATCACCGAAAATCCGTTACCGGTTCCAAGGTTAAAGACTTCAACATTTTGTTTCATCTTACCGCCAAGCATCCTTTCAACAGCGGTGACATGAGCCTTCGCCAGGTCGGTCACATGCAGGTAATCCCTGATCGCTGTGCCGTCGGGAGTATTGTAATCATTGCCCCATACCCTCAGGAACGGTCTTTTACCAATGGCTGTCTGTGTTATATAAGGCATCAGGGAATTGGGGACACCCAGCGGAAGTTCACCAATAACGGCTGTTTCATGTGCTCCAATAGGGTTGAAATACCTGAGAAGGATAGAACATACCCCTGAAACCTTGCTGATGTCATTAATAATATCTTCGGATATCTTTTTAGTATTTCCATACGGCGACCATGCTTTGCGGATAGGAGCGTCCTCTTTTACGGGGAGATGGTCGGGCTGGCCATACACTGTGCATGAAGATGAAAAAACGATATTGCTGATGGCATTGTCGTTCATCGCCTGCAGTATGTTGATAAGTGAGAGAAGGTTGTTCCTGTAATATTTCAGCGGAAATTCAACAGACTCCCCTACTGCCTTAGAAGCAGCAAAATGGATGACCCCCTTGAGGTCTCTGTTCTTTTTAAAAAACGCTTCCGTCTTTTCTTTTCCGGTCAGGTCAAACTTTTCGAACTGCGGTTTCTTCCCGGTGATCTTTGCAATATTATCCAGAACATCAATTGATGAGTTGGAAAGATCATCGACTATAATAACTTCATATCCCTTGCTCTGCAATTCGACTACAGTGTGGCTTCCGATATAGCCGGTTCCGCCGGTGACGAGGATCTTCATGATTCTTTCCCTTTCAAAAATGGATGATAATCCCCCTTCAGTCCCAAAGGAACCTGGTTCCTGATATTATATGCAATGTTGATACTGGGCCTTGCCTCGGTCAGTCCGAAACCTTTACCCGAAAGAATGTGCCTGTAAGTGTCGGTATGAAGGTCGGTAAATCCTTCGCTGAATTCCACTTCCTCTCCATCAAGCGTCAGCAACCGGTAAGTACGCTTTCCGCTTTTCTTTACCTGATCAGGCACGTCATTGTAATCCAGGCTCAGGAACCAGCGGATTTTTGCCTTTTCAAGTTCGAGATATCCCCCTGCCTTATCCGCAGTCATCACATGAACCTTATTCTCTTTAACATCCCCGAATATCCATGTCAGCATATCGAAAAAGTGAATGCCGATGTTGCTCGCGATCCCTCCTGATTTGGAAACATCGCCCTTCCAGCTCCGGTAATACCAGTTCCCCCTGGAAGTGATATAAGTAAGGTCAAGATGGTAAATTTTATTTTTCGGGCCTTGCCTGATTTTCTCACGCAGGGCAACAATGGCCTGGTGCAGCCTCAGCTGCAATACGGTATAGACTTTCTTCCCTGTCTCTTTTTCGATTTCCTTTAGGGCATCCAAATTCCATGGATTCAGTACAATGGGCTTCTCGCAAATAGCATTTGCATCATTTCGTAAAGCAAGACGGATATGGGAATCGTGCATATAATTAGGCGAACATATGCTCACAAAGTCAACCTTGTTGTCCTCCTGCCTCTTCTTTGCCAACGCCATCCTCCTGAGTTTATCAAGATGGCGGTCAAAACGTTCCGGCTCAATAAAAAAATCGGCATTCGGAAAAAAACTGTCAATGACCCCTACTCCATCGTAAGGGTCCAATGCACATATAAGCCTGTTACCGGTTTCCCTTATAGCTTTCATATGCCTTGGAGCAACATACCCTGCTGCTCCGATCAAGGCAAAATTCACAGGCCTGTTGAGTTCTGTATTTTTCATTTCCCTAAATTAATCACTTTCCCGTGGGTTAACTGGTATTTTTCTTTGCTTTCGGGGCAAACTGCAAATCCCTGTTCATTAAAGCTGAGCCGGTGGCAGTACTCACTCATCCAGCCGGCATGCCGACCCGGGTTTCCAATGATGAGAGCATAGGCCGGTACATCTTTGGTAACAACCGCACCGGCCCCTATAAATGCAAATTCTCCAATGGTATGTCCGCAAACGATCGTGGCATTGGCACCAATTGAAGCTCCCCTTTTCACAAGTGTCTGCTGGTACTGGTCCCTCCTTAAAATGTGGGATCGGGGATTGATCACATTTGTAAAAACCATGGATGGGCCCAGGAACACATCATCCTCACAGATCACGCCGGTATAGATCGAAACATTGTTCTGTACCTTGACATTCCTGCCCAGTATTACCTGCGGAGAAACGACCACATTCTGGCCGAAGTTGCAGTTCTCGCCTATCACACAGCCAGCCATGATATGTGTGAAATGCCAGATCTTGCTTCCCTTGCCGATTTTACAACCCTCATCTATGACGGCTGTTTCATGCGCGAAATATTCTTTTTCCATATCAGGCATTGACAAATTCAAGAACTGCGCTGGTGATATGAGTCAGCTGCTCATTATCCAGTTCGGTATGCATCGGCAGTGAAAAAACCGAATCTGAAAGGAACTCCGTTACAGGAAAATCACCGGGTTTATACCGCGGATCGATATAAGCTTTCTGCAGATGCAAAGGAACCGGGTAATAGATCATGGCAGGGATCCCTTTTGAATTCAGGTGCGTGATCAAAGCCGCACGGTCAAGGTTTTTGGAAACGAGCGTATACTGGTGAAAAACATGGCTTGAACCGTCATACCTCACAGGAGTCTTCAGCTTTGGGTTCCCTGCAAATGCCTTATCATAAAAATCGGCAGCAGCCCTGCGTTTGGCAGCGTACTGGTCAAGGTACTGCAGCTTCACTTTGAGGATCGCCGCCTGGATGCTGTCAAGGCGGGAGTTAACACCCACATAGTCGTGATAATACCGTACAGCCATTCCATGGTTCACAACAACCCTCAATTGTTTTGCCAACTCATCATCATCAGTAAAAATTGCTCCTCCGTCACCGTAACAACCCAGGTTTTTGGACGGGAAAAAGGAAGTGCATCCGATCTGCCCGATGGTGCCTGCTTTTTTATGGCTGCCATCACTGAAAATATAATCGGCGCCAATAGCCTGGCAATTATCCTCGATGACGAACAGCTTGTGTTTTGTTGCGATCTGCATGATCTCTTCCATGGGAGCCGTTTGTCCGAAAAGGTGGACAGGTACAATAGCCCTCGTCCTGGAAGTAATGGCCCGTTCAATAGCAGCAGGATCAATGTTGAATGTATCAGGATCAACATCCACGAGCACCGGTGTCAGCCTGAGCAGGGCAATGACTTCCGCAGTGGCAATAAAAGTGAAGGAGGTTGTTATAACCTCATCCCCGGGCTGCAAACCCAGGGCCATCATTGAAACCTGGAGGGCATCGGTCCCGTTGGCGCAGGGGATCACATGTTTTATACCGAGATACTTCTCAAGATCTTTCTGAAAAGCCGCTACCGCCGGGCCATTGATAAAAGCGCAGGAATCGATGACCTCATGAATCGCATCATCTATTTCGCTTTTCATGTTCAGGTACTGGCTGCGCAGGTCGACCATTTGAATTTTATTCATGGGTAAAAAGTTTTGTTAGAGTTTACAAAAATAAGAATGTATAATGAATTTGCTCCAGGCCGGTGATTTTTAATAATTTTACTATGCAAAATAAGTGCTGAATTAATAACGCAGGAATTATGAAAAAATTTGCCGTAGTGCTCGCAGGTTGCGGAGTTTTTGACGGAGCTGAGATAACTGAATCTGTTCTGACTCTGCTGGCTATTGAAAAAGCCGGCGCTTCCTTCCGGTGCTTTGCCCCTGATACGGAGCAGTATCATGTGATCGACCATTTCAATAAAAAGCCTGCCGGTGAAAAACGCAACGTGCTCACCGAAGCCGCCAGAATCACCAGGGGTGATATCCAACCCCTCACTGCTTTTAAGGCTTCCAATTTTGATGCGCTTATTTTTCCAGGTGGATTTGGGGCTGCCAAGAACCTTTGCAGCTGGGCATACGAGGGAGATGCTGCCACTGTAAATCCCGAGGTGGAAAAAGCAGTCAGATCAATGCATGAAGCAGGCAAACCGATAGGTGCGATGTGCATTTCACCCGTGATCCTGGCGATCCTGTTCAAAGGTGCGAAGCTGACCACCGGCCAGGACCCGGCATCGGGGGATTTTATACAAAAGAAGGGGAATCATTATGTTCAGACTGAACATGCCCAGGTCGTTATTGACAGGGTGCATAAGCTGTTCACCACGCCTTGCTATATGCTTGATGCCAGCATCACACAGATAGCTGACGGGACGCAGAATATTGTTAACGAAATGGTGAGATGGTGAAACGACGAAAAGGCGAAACAAATTTATTGACTGCAAACTGCAGACTGCAGTCTGCAGACTATAATTTCGCTACTTCACTACCTCACTGATTGCAGGGATCAGGTTCGGATTCTTCTCGATTGCGTTCCCTATGACAATAACATCAGCGCCGGCTTTGAGCGTAGTGCGGGCTTTCTCAACACTTGATATCCCTCCACCTACAATAAGAGGAATGGAAGTTTCCAGCTTCACCTGACTGATCATTTCGGCAGGCACAGGTTTTTCAGCTCCAGAGCCGGCATCCAGGTAAATGATTTTCAGGCCGAGCATTTCCCCGGCCATTGCAGTACAGACTGCTATATCCGGTTTATCTGAAGGAATGGGATGAGTGTTACTGATGTATGAAACCGAAGTTGGGCGGCCGCTATCGATCAGCATATACCCGGTGGGGATTATCTCAAGCCTGCTAGCTTTAAGCAGGGCTGCCGACTCAACATGTTTGCCGATAAGCATGTCGGGATTACGCCCTGATATCAGTGAAAGCAGTAATATCCCATGGGCATTCGGAAAAACCTGCAGGCTGCTCCCGGGGAAAAGGATAACCGGAATATCGGAATGATCGCGCAGCACACCAATCTGTTCCTGGCCTTTTCCACGCATCAGGATGCTGCCGCCGAAAAAGAAGTAATCAACTCCTGCTTTCACGGCAATCCCTGCAAGCTTTTTCAGGGATGTATTGTTTGATTTATCTGGATCAACAAGGACTGCAAACTTTTTTTTGCCCCCGGATGCATCTTTGGTCAGATTATTTAATAGAGCCATAGCCTGAAAATTAGAATATCGCTTTTGCGATCTGGCGTATATTTTCTGATATTCCCACGGTGAAGTAATGCAATACGGGTACACCATGGTCCAATAGTTCCTTCGATTGTTTGATCCCCCATTCTATGCCAACATTAAACACCTCGTCATTCGTACTGCATTTCTGGACTTCCTTCGACAGTTCCTCGGGAATGTCAATATAGAAAATCTGGGGCAGGGCATTAAGTTCCCTCATGGTTGAAATCGGTTTCATGCCAGGAATGATCGGCACGGTAATCCCCTCTTTGCGACAGGCGTCAACAAACCTGAAGTACTTTTTATTATCGAAAAACATCTGGGTGATGATAAACTCCGCACCTGCGTCAATCTTCTGCTTCAGGTACCTGAGATCTGTTGCCAGGTTGGGAGATTCTATATGCTTCTCGGGATACCCGGCCACGCCCACACAGAAATTGGTCTTGAAGGTATGCTGCATTTCATCATCTACAAATTTCCCCTGGTTCATTTCGGAGATCTGCTGAACCAGTTCATTGGCAAAGGAGTGTCCGTCTGGCTCAGGCTGGAATGTTCTCTGGTTTTTTGGGGCATCTCCTCTGAGGACAAGAATGTTGTCAATGCCAAGGTAATGAAAATCGATGAGGGCATATTCAGTTTCCTCTTTCGAAAACCCGCCGCAGATCAGGTGGGGGACTACTTCAACATCGGAATATTTATTTTTTATGGCAGCTGAAATGGCCACAGTTCCGGGCCTTTTACGGATAGTTTTTTTCTCCAGTAAACCGCTTGGGTGTTTCCTGTAAACAACTTCCTCCTGGTGGTAAGTTACGTTGATGAAGGAAGGTTTATACTCCATCAGGGGATCAATGACCTTATAAATGCTTGAAATGCTGTTGCCCCTGAGAGGAGGTAAAAGCTCAAATGAAAATAGGGTTTTATTGGCCTGTTTAATGATATCGATTACTCTCATTCGTCAATAGTTTAAATTGGTATTAAGCAGCTTTTCCGCTTTTTCTATAGTTATTCCTTTCCGCCTTGCATAATCGGCAACCTGGTCACGGCTTACCTTCCCGAGGTTGAAATACTGGGATTTAGGATGTGAAAAATAAAATCCTGATACTGAAGCTGCAGGGTACATTGAATAATTCTCGGTGAGTTTGATGTCGACTTTGGTATCAGCCGACAGCAGGTCGAAAAGCATGCGTTTCTCGGAATGTTCGGGGCAGGCAGGATAGCCCGGGGCAGGCCTTATTCCCTGGTATTCCTCCCTGAGCAGTGAAGTGACTTCCATAGCTTCATTTTGGGCATAGCCCCAGAATTCTTTACGTATACGGCGATGCATGTTCTCTGCAAAAGCTTCGGCGAGCCTGTCGGCAAGCACCTTAACCATGATCGCATTATAATCGTCAAGGTCCTGTTCAAATACCGAAGCCCATTCCTCCACACCCAGGCCTGCAGTCACCGCAAACCCTCCCATATAATCAATGATCCCCGAATCCCTGGGGGCGATAAAATCGGCAAGGCAAAGGTTGGGTGCATTGTCGGTTTTTTTCTGCTGGTTACGAAGGAACCTGAAAACGGCAAGCACCTGTGAGCGCTGCTCATCCGAATATATTTCTATATCATCACCCACAGAATTGCATGGGTACAACCCTATGACACCCCTGGCGATAAGCATTTTCTTTTTCAGGATGTCGGCCAGCAGGCCCTGGGCGTCATCGAAAAGCTTCCGGGCTTCAATACCCTTCACAGGATCGTTGAAGATCAACGGATATTTCCCGCTGATCTTCCAGGTATGGAAAAAGAAAGTCCAGTCGATATAAGGGACCAGGTCATCCAGAGGATAATCATAAAACACCTTGGTCCCTGTCATTTGCGGTTTAAATATCGCAGCATTTTTCCAGTCGATCCTGAGCTTGTTCCTGCGGGCTTCGGCCAGGCTGACGTAATCATAGTTAGCTTTGATATCATACTGGGAACGTATTGTGGCATATTTTAACCTGAACCCTTCAAGATAGGTTTTCCGGTTCTCGTCCGAAAGCAGGTTTGCCATCACGCCCACCGCTTTCGATGCATCCCTGACATGAATGACGCCATAAGGATACTCAGGTTCAATTTTAACCGCAGTATGTATCTCCGAAGTGGTTGCACCGCCAAGGATAAGCGGCAGGTTCATTTTAATGCGTTTCATCTCTTTGGCAACATGCACCATTTCCTCAAGCGAGGGTGTGATAAGCCCGCTCAGTCCGATGATGTCAACTTTGTGTTCGATAGCCGCTGCAAGTATCCTGTCGGAAGGCACCATCACACCCAGGTCGATGACGTCGTAATTGTTGCAGGCAAGTATGACGCCTACAATATTCTTGCCTATATCATGAACATCACCCTTTACCGTGGCAAGCAGTATTTTGCCATTCACCTTGCCCGCGTCCTTGCTGTTTTTCTTCTCCGCTTCAATCCTGGGTGTAAGGTACGCGACAGCTTTCTTCATCACCCTGGCGCTTTTAACCACCTGTGGAAGGAACATCATACCGCTTCCGAAAAGGTCGCCTACTACGTTCATTCCATCCATCAGGGGACCTTCGATGATCTTCAATGCCTGGTCAAACCCTGGCAGAGCCTCTTCAATATCAACTTCAATGAATTCGGTAATCCCTTTCACAAGGCAATGTTGCAGCCTTTCATTGACAGGGAGCATCCTCCATTCATCGGCTTTCTTTTCCTTTTCAGGGCCTTCATTCATGTTGTCGGCATAAGCCAGCAACCTCTCGGTAC
>Ga0364917_1144_pt1 | contig 12739 bp, 13 predicted proteins | sample SorcelJu500001C5_2_FD_206978 | JGI IMG/M metagenome (GOLD analysis project Ga0364917, IMG submission 206978) | Enriched cells from Trout Bog Lake Hypolimnion, Wisconsin, USA - BchlTB.June20.5000.01.C5 | ecosystem: Environmental > Aquatic > Freshwater > Lake > Hypolimnion/Profundal zone | place...
GCTAAATCCAATTGGCTGGCCAACTTGTAAAGACGCCATATCGCCATCAAAAGCGATTTCTCGCAAATGATAGAAATATTTCTTGGCTTCAGTAAGCCAATCTGCAGCAAAAGTTTCTTGATTAAAGCGATCTTTAACCATACCTACTTGTACTGCGTTATAACCATCACGTTCTAATGTTTTGATATTGGTAATTAACCAATGGGAAACATCGATAGCCGTTACTGGAACAACCTTATTGCCTTTAAAGACTTGGCTCATTCCAATTTTTTTACCCCAAAATCTTGCTGATGTCATTTTGAATAACCTTCCTATTTAATTTCCACATCAACACCAGACGAAATATTTAACTTCATCAATGCATCCATAGTTTGATCTGATGGTGCCACGATGTCTAAAATGCGTCTATGGGTTGTTAATTCAAATTGCTCACGTGATTTTTTATCAATATGAGGTGATCTCAGAACGGTAAAACAACGTTTTTGATTAGGCATAGGAACAGGTCCCATTAACTGGGAACCTGTTCTTTTAACTGTAGAAACAATCTGTTTCGTTGCTTTATCGAGTAACTGATGATCGTAAGATTTTAATGTCAAACGTATCTTCTGTTTTTTCATCAATCTTCCAATTACTTAATAATTTCAGTAACAACACCGGATCCAACGGTTCTGCCACCTTCACGGATTGCAAAACGAAGATCTTTATCCATCGCAACGCTGGTGATTAACTCAACCGTTAAATCAACGTTATCACCTGGCATCACCATTTCTCGGCCAGCAGGAAGAGTTACTACACCAGTAACGTCTGTGGTTCTGAAATAGAATTGCGGTTTATAGTTAGTGAAGAATGGACTATGACGGCCACCTTCTTCCTTACTTAAAATATATACTTTGCATTTGAATTGGCTGTGTGGATTAACGCTACCTGTTTTAGCAAGTACCATTCCACGTTCAATTTCTTCCTTCTTCAAACCACGAAGCAACAATCCAGCATTATCGCCAGCTTGGCCATCAGTAAGTTCTTTACGGAACATTTCAACCCCGGTAACAACGGTTTTTAAGCGTTTACCAAAACCAACACATTCAACTTCATCGCCGATCTTAATCTTACCTTGTTCAATTCTACCGGTAGCAACAGTACCACGGCCAGAAATTGAGAAAACAGATTCAATTGGCATCAAGAAAGGTTTTTCAACATCACGAACTGGCAATGGAACATAAGTATCTAATGCTTCCATCAATTTATCGATAGCTGGTGCACCATATTCGCCAGTATCGCCTGCTAACGCTTTAGTAGCTGAACCACGAATTACGGGAGTCTTATCGCCAGGGAAGTCATATTTTTTTAACAGGTCGCGAATTTCTTCTTCAACCATGTCAATCATTTCTGGATCATCAACCATGTCGCATTTGTTTAAGAATACAACAAGTGATGGAACACCAACGTTTTTTGCTAATACAATGTGTTCACGGGTTTGAGGCATCGCACCATCAGATGCAGATACCACCAAGATTCCTCCGTCCATTTGTGCGGCACCGGTGATCATATTTTTTACATAGTCGGCGTGACCAGGACAGTCAACGTGTGCATAGTGGCGGTTTGCAGTTTCATACTCAACGTGTGAAGTAGCAATGGTAATACCACGTGCTTTTTCTTCAGGCGCGTTATCAATAGAATCGTATGCTCTTGCTTGCGCCCATCCTTTTTTTGACAAATGGGTCGTAATTGCCGCGGTCAAAGTTGTTTTACCATGGTCAACGTGTCCAATTGTTCCCACGTTTAAATGCGGCTTTTTACGTTCAAATTTACCTGCCATCGTGTCTCCTAAACATGTATATAACTAATAATTATTTATTCTTAACAACTGCTTCTTCAATATTCTTAGGCGCTTCTGCATAATGCTTAAACTCCATAGAATATGTCGCGCGACCTTTAGTGGCGGAACGCAACTCAGTTGCATATCCAAACATCTCACCAAGTGGTACTTCAGCGGTAATCACTTGATTACTGCTACGCATCTCCATTCCTTGAATTTTGCCGCGCTTGGAGCTCAAGCCGCCCATTACATCACCCATATACTCTTCTGGTGTTTCCACCTCAACCGACATAATCGGCTCGAGTAATACAGGAGATGCTTTGGCACATCCGCTTTTGAACGCCATAGATGCAGCAATTTTGAAAGCCATTTCAGAGGAGTCAACATCATGGTATGAGCCATCAAACAGTGTCACTTTCATGTCAACCGCCGGATATCCACCCAAGACTCCCGTAGTAATTGCTTCAAGGAGACCTTTTTCAACGGCAGGAATAAATTCACGAGGAACCGATCCACCCACAATGCCGTTAACAAACTCAAAACCTTTACCTCTTTCAAGAGGTTCGATCTTAAGCCACACGTGTCCGTATTGCCCACGTCCGCCCGATTGTCTAATAAACTTACCTTCAACCTCTGTTGGCTTCTGGATAGTTTCTTTATAGGCAACCTGGAGCTTACCTTGGACCACATCGATTTTATGGTCACGTCGTAATAAGTCTACTTTAATTTCAAGATGTAGTTCCCCCATCCCTTCGATAACCGTTTGTCCCGTTTCTTCGTTATAGGAGAATCTAAATGATGGATCTTCCTGCATCAATTTCTTGAGAGTAAGAACCATCTTTTCATAATCAGCCTTATTGCGAGGCTCGATTGAAGCGGAAATAACTGGTGCAGGAATATCGATAGACTCTAAGTAGATAACTTTATTATCTGCGCAGAGCGTATCCCCTGTAACAGCCTCTCTCACGCCCACGACAGCAGCAATATCTCCCGCTGAAATAGAATCAATCTCTTCGCGTTGGTTTGCATGCATGCGCACCAAACGGCTTACACGCTCTTTAGAACGCGCACGTGAATTATAAACGTACGAACCCGCTTTTAATTCGCCAGAATAGACACGAACGAAGTTTAAAACACCCACAAAAGGATCAGTCATAATCTTAAAGACCAATGCGCTGAATGGCCCCTTAGGATCAGAAGTAATTTGAATATCTTCTTTATTTTCGTTCATACCAGTCACTGGCGGACGATCTATAGGAGATGGCAAATATTGAACGACTGCATCAAGAATCAACTGAACGCCTTTGTTCTTAAAAGCTGTACCACAAAAAGCAGGTACAATTTTACGAGCAATTACGCCTTTACGAAGCGCTTTATTGATCTCTTCATTTGAAATTTCTTGTTCATTTAAGAATTTTTCAGCAACCACATCATCAACTTCAGCCGCAGCTTCAATGATTTTGGTACGCAATTCTTTAATTTTTTCAGCATATTCAGCAGGCGCTTCAGACCAAACTACGTTTGTGCCCATTTCGCCTTCAAAACGTGCCAACTTTGCAGTGAGTACATCTATAATGCCGTTAAAATCTTCAGAAACACCTACGGCAATTTGCATAGCAACAACATTTGCACCGAGCTTGTTCTTAATATCCGCAACAACACGAGGAAAATCAGCACCAATTCTATCCATCTTATTTACAAAAATAAGACGAGGAACGTGATAACGGTTTGCTTGACGCCATACCGTTTCTGATTGAGGCTGCACGCCATCAACACCACTAAATACCGCAATTACACCATCAAGCACACGCAAAGAACGACCAACTTCAATAGTAAAATCAACGTGCCCTGGGGTATCGATGATGTTAATATGATGACCTTTCCATTCACAAGTGGTTGCCGCAGAGGTGATGGTAATACCACGCTCACGCTCTTGCACCATCCAGTCCATGGTGGTTTCACCTTCATGAACCTCACCAATCTTGTGCGTAATACCGGTATAAAAGAGTATTCGCTCGGTAACGGTGGTTTTGCCGGCATCAATGTGCGCTGCAATTCCTATATTTCTATAACGCTCTAATGGAGTATTACTCATAGGGTACCTTTAGATTACCAAGCAAAGTGAGAGAATGCTCTGTTTGATTCAGCCATTCTGTGCACATCTAATTTTTTCTTCACAGCGCCACCACGGCCTTCAACTGCTTCTAATAATTCGTAAGCAAGTCTGATGCCCATGGTTTTGTCTGAACGCGCAGAGGCAGATTCAATCAACCAACGCATCGCCAATGCACGGCCTCTATCTTGCTGCACTTCCATCGGAATTTGGTACACACTGCCACCAACGCGGCGCGGACGCACTTCAACTAATGGAATCAACTGCTCAAACCCTTTATAAAAAAGATCGAGGGCTTTATTTTTATCGCCCTGTGCTTTTTTAATTAAGATATCGATAGCATCGTACACGATTTCACGTGCCACGTTTTTCTTGCCATCTTCCATGATTACGTTGATAAGCTTCTGAACCATTGCTGATCCGTAGCGCGGATCAACACCAATGTCTCGCTTTAAAATACTTTTTTTACGTCTTGGCATTCTCTTACCTTATGATTTAGGACGCTTAGCGCCGTAGAGTGAGCGAGACTGACGTCGTTTATCAACACCAGCGCAATCCAATGCACCACGGACAATATGATACTTAACACCTGGCAAGTCTTTTACCCTGCCGCCACGCACTAACACCACAGAGTGCTCTTGCAAGTTGTGACCTTCACCACCAATATAGGCAGTTACTTCAATACCAGTAGATAACTTAACACGCGCAACCTTACGGAGTGCTGAGTTAGGTTTCTTAGGGGTAGTTGTAAACACTCGAGTGCACACACCACGAGCTTGTGGGGCGCCTTTTAGAGCGGAACTCTTTGATTTCGATTTGGCGCTTGTTCTGCCAAAGCGACAAAGCTGATTTATCGTGGGCATAGTATAAAAATCCTACACGGTTTTAAGGGTGATAAACTTTGTAAAAAAACACAGTTTTGCATAATTTTTGTGTTACTAACCCCCAATTTTAGCTATAACAGTAGAAGTATTCTACTTGTTTTTGAATTTTTTTCAAGAATAAAAACTGTAAAAATACGCTTATCAAAAGAAAAACATATCGCCAACCGTGTCAGCCTGTATTTTTTGGAATAGCAGATTGCTGGAAAAGGTCTGCTCACAACGCAGCATTTATTAGACTTAGTTATAGCTTAGTGCTATCTTAGCAGGGCATTACGTATTGTCAAATTCAGCCCATTATTCAAGGAGCCTTACTTATGGATTTAATCCGATCATTTACCTTTATTGCACAAAATTTCTTTTTTATAGTTGCCGGATTGATCGGCATCAATTTTTTGGTCGGCTTTCATGAATTGGGGCATTTCTTATTCTGTAAATTATTCAATATCCGCACCCCCACATTCTCTATAGGCTTTGGTCCTGTTTTGGCAAGCAAAAAAATTGGCACCACCAATTTCGCGCTTTCTGCAATCCCTTTAGGCGGTTATGTTGAGATTGCCGGCTCGGCTGAAATTGGCCAAGGTGAACAAAAGCACGCTCATGATACCGATGCCCATTCTTTTGCCAGAAAGCCTTATTATCAAAAGCTGCTGGTAATGTTAGGCGGCATTCTTTTCAACCTTATGTTTGCCTATTTTGCCCTTACCATGCTCTATTGGTTTGGCCTTCCTAAGACTGAATTTCTTTACCCGCGTAATGCCCAGCCGGTAATTAGCAAAATTCAAGAAGATTCCCCGGCCGCTAAGGCTCAGCTCCAAATTGGGGACCGTATACTAGCAATTAATAATACCCAGATTAACGACGATGCCTATAAAGCGTATAAAACGATCGCAGATATGCCAGGCCAAGCCGTAATCCTAAAAATTCAAAGGGATGGCCAAGAAATTGAAATTCCGGCCACCCTGGATACCAAACAGTCTGGCGGAACTGATATGGGCAGTTTGGGCGTGACCTTTGAGATCACCGGCACCCAGCCCACTTCTTTAGGCAGCGCCATAAAACAAGGGTTTTCCCTTGCCAATACCTATATAATAAACACGGCCATAGCCTTTAAAAACATCTTCGTAAAAAGAGACGTGAGCAAAATGGGTGGACCTTTAATGGTAATCTCTGAAACGGTAAAAGCTGCCGGCCATAGCCTGCCCGTGTTCTTATTCTTCTTGGCAGTTATCAGCATCAACTTGGCAGTCTTAAACTTAATCCCTCTGCCAATCCTAGATGGCGGCCAGATTCTTTTTTATACCATTGAAGCGATTATCGGTAGACCACTCCCGGTTAAAGCACGTGAATATATTCATATTGGCAGCTGGATACTTATTATGGGGCTTATTTTATATCTAAGCGCCCAAGATATTTATAAAATCATAAAGTCTTATTTGCCTTCATAAATCAAACAAAAACTTTAATTTTTTAGGGCAGAAGATTAGTCTTCTGCCTTTTTTTATTGCCAACCATTTTTTAGATTAATATTTGCTTTAGCTAAATTCGCGAAAGTAGGAAATAACGGCTCAGGCAACGCATCCCATTCGAACCAAGCCCATTGCTCACATTTGTGAGGCTCGCGCAACTCAGGCTCACCCGCTTGCCAATCAGCTATCATGATAATGGTAATATAATGCTTTCCTTGGTCTAAGAAAAAGTCCTCGGTAAATGGACCGCGGCGAATATTGGCAATCTGCATGCCCGTTTCTTCCTCCATTTCACGCACAGCACATTCAGCAACTGTTTCACCAAATTCTAAATGGCCACCTGGAAAAGCCCAGGTGCCCTGGCCATGCGCGTTGAGACGCTTGCCTAAGAGCACTTTGCCATCTTTGATCACGCAAACGCCTACGCCGATCCTGGGAATGGTATTCATATCAAACCTGTCTTTTTTCTCATAGAAAAATCATAATATCTGCTTAATTTCAGATAGAGCATTTTATTGCGCCATCTAGCAAATAGTATAAGCTCGTTAGTATTAAGATCAAACTATAAATCATGTTCTTGCAAATGGAGAAATCATGAAAAGAACCCTTATTTTATCTCTGGCGTTATTAACACCTACCGCCTTTAAAGCAGTCGAACCTGCAACTTTAATAGCTTTATCAGGGCCAGTTACTTACGTATTATGGAACGATTGCTCTGATGCTCCCCGTAGGATTACAACTTGCGCTTTACTTTCTATAGCATTTGCTGCAACTGCAAAAATGTGCGCAAGTGGCCTGGTAACAATGTGTGCCAATTCTGATCAACCAGCTAGTTTAACAAATTTCGCTCAATATGTAGCACTTGCATCTGGCACCTTTATTGCAGGTGGCTTAGCTTGTGTAGGAGCTGAAGGTTGCATAAGAGAATTCTTACGCAATACAAATCAGAAAAAATAAACTACTGATTAAAAATAAAAACCGGCAGAAGACGCAAATCTTCTGCCGGTTAATTTTTGCTTATAATAAATTCGCTTATGCGTTTTTATCCGCCTCAGGCTTTTGTGCAAAGTGAGGGTGTTGGCTGCCTGGGTAAACACGCAATTTACGAAGTAAATAACGGCTTAAGATATTTTTAGGCAACATACCTTTCACTGCTAAGGTGATCACTCTATCAGGGTGCTTTGCTAAAAGATCTTTAGCTGAGGTAATTTTTTGTCCGCCGATATAGCCGGTATAGTGAGCGTATTCTTTATCGTTCAACTTGTTACCGGTTAATTTGATTTCAGCAGCATTGATTACCACCACATAATCGCCTGAATCTTGGTGCGGGGTAAAATAAGGACGGTCTTTGCCGCGTAAGATATCAGCAATTTGGGTTGCCATGCGGCCAAGAACTTGGCCTTTTGCATCGATAACACGCCATTTTGGACGTTCGTTATCTTCTTTACGCAAATAGAACGCTGAATTCATATCAACCGCGTTCGTACCTGCTGCTTTCTTTTTTGGAGCAGCTTTTGGAGTTGCGGTTTGCGTTTTGGTTGTCTTTTTTTTGCTTGCATCAACCTTCTTGGAAGCAGCAGTAGAAGACTTTTTTAAAGCCATGGAACACCTATATTACCTAAAGAGAAAATTAAACTTTTGATTTACAAATGACATATATGACGAACGAAGCTATTATATACTTTAATTAAAAATGTGATCAGGGTCAATTAAAAAGGATTTTTATGTTAAACAGTTGGATAGTGCTTGTGCCACCTGCTTGTATACTCATAGCCGTGTTTTTTACCCATCGGCTCAATCTTTCTTTGTGGGCAGGCCTCATTACTGCCTCCCTCATAGCCGGCCAAGGCTCCTTACCAGCTAGTTTAAAGATTCTTGCCTCGCGCCTTTGGGCACAGGCCACTGATCTAGACAATCTTTATCTTTATGCATTCTTGATTATCTTAGGTATTATTATCTGTCTTTTAGAGTATAGCGGAGCACCTTTAGCATTTGCACTCAAACTCACCCATCACCTGCGATCAGCCAAATCAGCACAAACTTCCACCCTGTGGCTCTCTAGCGCCCTTTTTATTGATGATTATTTGAGCTGCCTCACGGCCGGATATGTGATGCGGCCACTTACGGATAAATTCAACATCCCCCGCGCCAAATTGGCCTATCTGATCCATTCACTATCAGGACCTTTGGTAATATTGGCGCCCATTTCTAGCTGGATCGCTTTGATCACCAGCCAGCTGGAGAATGCAGGCATCTCAAATGCCATAGGGGCAAATACTAAAATTGTCGCTGATCCCTTTTATGTCTATCTGCAGTCTATTCCCTATATTTTTTATTCGCTCATCCTGATTGCAAGTGTTTGGTTTATTGTGCGCAGATCAATCTCTTATGGCCCTATGCACAGCCAAGAGGTTATCGCACATCGTACGGGTAATCTTTTTGGTGGCAAAGCAGAAATTGCCTCAAAATCAGTAATGCCTCATAACCCGGGCTCTCTCTGGGGATTAGTGGTTCCTATTCTGGTACTCATTTCTAGTTTTATTCTTGGCATACTCTGGGCGGGTGGCTTTTGGCTCCTTGGAGGCTCCTATACCTTCCTGGAGGCACTCCAAAGGAACAATCAAACTTCTTTAATGCTCTTAACAGCGAGTCTTATAACCGTTGCCATGGCATTTTGCGTGTATTATCGCATCAATGGCGATATTTCTAAAAAACAGCTGTCTAAGATCATTTTTGAGGGCTATTCGGTGATGAAATCATCGATTGTCATGGTATTTTTGGCCTCTACTATGGGAATCATGCTCCGTGAAGACCTGCAAACCGGGGCCTATCTGGCCCAAGTGCTCTATGGCATTCTATCCATCGCGCTATTGCCTCTGCTTTTTTATCTGATTTCAATTTTCACCGCATTGATCACCGGATCAGCATGGGGGACTATTGCCCTTTTGGTACCGATTGCCGTGCAAATGACCACAAGCTTATTGGCCGTACCATTGCCCACCACCATTGAAAGTGCTGCAATTTTAATCCCCGTTTTGGGCGCATTATTTTCTGGCGCGGTATGCGGCAATCATATTTCTCCCATTGCAGAAACAACCATCATGTCAGCAAGCGCAGCAGGCTGCTATCCGCTTGATCATGCGATTACTCAATTCTGGTATGCACTTCCGGCAATTATATGCGCAGGAATTTCTTTTGCATTAATCGGATTTTTACCGTGGTCTACAATGGTAAATTTTGCAGTAGCTCTCAGCGCTGGCATTGCTCTTTGTATATTGAGTATTAGCGCAGCGAATAGATGGTTTAAATAACACAAAGAATGCGTTAAATTGCTAATTATACCTGTTTTTGCTAAGGTTGGAGCTAAATTAGAATCATTAGTGTAGGAATAACAATGAAACATTTAGTTCACTCACTTATTGCATTATTTTTGATATTTTCATCTGCAAGTTGCATGGAAGCCCCTCAGGCACAAGCAGTACCTAATCAGCCTCAATTGGGCTGGTTTGAAAGATTTTTACCAGGCACCTTTGCAACTGCAGAAAAAAGCACCGATGCTTTCAAAAAGATTGCTGAAGATGGCTTGGCGGTAAAACACGATCTGAACGATTTCACCTATGATTTGAGTCATAATGGCATAAAAATGGTGGTCGACCCCGCCAGTATTGCCCAAGTGAATGCAGCAAGTAATAATATCGCCAAAACCTGGATCACTGCCGGCGCCGGTGGCGCCTTAACCCTTGCAGGGCTCATTTTACTTCTGCATACACTGATGCAAAAAAATGAGAATAAAGATGACTCAGAAAAAGCCTGGTATATGCACATACTATCTAATAGATACCTAATCAGCGCCCTTCTGATGGCCTCAGGCATTACCCTTATCCTTAAAAGTGATAAATTAGTGGCACACGCTGCGTAATCAAAAAAACTCAATTTTTAGCTGTTTTCCATGTTTACAGAGAAGGAATTTGATTATTTCAAATTGTCAATTATTGACTAATGGATTGCTTCTGGTATTCTCAATATAGAAGGTTATGAATTTAAATGGAGGAAACTATGAAAATAGGCAAAATTATCACTTTTTCTACCCTTGCTCTTGGCCTTATTGGCTCTCAGAGCTTAAATGCCAACCCAATCGCAGCTATGATGGCAGCTTTACCCGCTTTACCTCAGGTTTCATTGCCCAAGGTGGATTTAGGGGTCGGGCAACGAGTAGATAATATTTCTGAATCATTGGATTATGCAGCATACTCAATACATTATGTGGGCATGTATGGCGCACCTGCGGTTAATAATTTATCTAAATCCGTTAATAATCTCGTTTATAATGGCATCTATAAAGGCATCCAGTCAGCAGGAATATGTGCTACTGGCGTGATTGCAGCCGCGTGTGGCTTGGGTATTATCACGAGCACTATTTTGAATGATACTGCCAAGAATATGAAAACTAAATATGCTTTGGGTGCTGGTCTTTCAGCGTTGGGTGTTGCCGCAATAATGGGTAGCAACTGGCTCGCCGGTATCAAAAACTAAATGCGACTCAAAAATTTAAAGGCTCAACTACAAATGTTGAGCCTTTTTTATTACTTAATAAATAGAAAGATTAACCTTCAGCGAGATCAAAATCCTCATCTTCTTCACCTTCTTCTGCTTCGCGATTCATATCATGGCCCAGATCAATATCAAAATCCTCTTCAGATTCTTCATCATCAGTCTCTTTCATGAATGCTTCGATCGCATCGGCAGTTTTAGGAAGCGATTCACTCAGGCACACCACACCATCTTTAACCACCCAATAGTTATCTTCAATGCGGATGCCAATCTCTTCTTGCTCAATATAAATACCTGGCTCAATAGTAAACACATCGCCATCTTGAAGCGCTTGCTGGCTATCGCCCACATCATGCACATCAATTCCTAAAAAGTGGCCAATCCCATGAATAAAGTATTTGCCGTAACCGCGTTCATCCATAAATTTCTTGGCCAGATGATGCAGCGATTGATCCGGCTTTTGGCTATTATTAAGCCACATGCCCGGCTTTGCCAGCCCTGCCACATATTCTTGGCAGGCAAGCACCACATTATATACTTCTTTTTGGCGTTTGGTGAAACTGGCTGACACCGGATAAGTGCGGGTGAGATCAGCGCAATAATAATCAAGCTGAGCACCAATATCCACCACTACCAATTGGCCATTTTTTAAAAAATCTTTGTTTTCATTATAGTGCAAGGTGGTACTATTGGTTCCAGCCCCTACAATGCTGGGGAATGCCGGGCGTGCGCCAGATCCGGTGAACATATACTCTAAGCTCGCTTGCACTTCGCATTCACGAATACCATCGCTTATAGCTTGGGCTGCCGCACCTTGAGCAAGAATGGTGATCTCAACTGCTTTATACAGCTTCTCAATTTCACCCATGTCTTTTTTGCGTCGCATCATGGCAACGAAGTCTGCAACATCTTCCCACGCTGTTTTGAGCCCCGGCTTATATTGATTTAAGCGCTCAATCATCCAACGTTGTTCAACGTATTCGGAATTATTTTGTGGCATCAATGTGAATAGCTTGCCGCCTTGAGCTGCAATAGCTTCTAAATCTTTAATGAGTGCATCATAGTGCTTTAAATCTGAAAATGGATATAGCTGATATCCGGGCGCTTGTTGGCCCAGAGGAGTGATAGTATCAAACCCCAGCTTCTTGGCATTAGCTTGCACTAAAGGCACCGGCGTATGCACCCATGCCGCTCTGGTATCACCATGATTTGGCACATATAGCGTAGATTTACCATTCAGGTTAAATACCGCAACTGCGCCGGGCTCAGTGATCCCGGTTAAATAATAAAATGAGCTTTCTTGAGCAAAGGCAGTTTTGCCATTTTCTAAGGCACCAAAAAGCACTACTGCTCCCTGTTGCTTAGGAAATTCTTGGGCAAGCATGCTGAGTAAATCTTTTACACGCAACTTGTAAACTGCTGAATCTTGTGATTGTGGTGTTGAACCAGTAAATAACATTGATGGTATCCCTAAATGAAATCCTTCGATACGCCCTTACGGGCACTCAGGATGTGTGACTCAATTATTTTTTCATTTATTATTGTTTGCCTCAGAACTAAAGACTTTTAAATTACACATCCCAGCCGTCGCTCCTGGGGGAGTTATGGCGGGCAAGCCTGAGTGCAGTTTACTTGTCCGACGAAGCTTTAGCGTAGACGGATCGAAGGATTTCCTTATAACTTAAAATGGTCTTCTTTCTGACAATGCCTTATACACAGTAACCCGATCCATCGATTCAATTGATGAACCAACCGGGATTCCCCGCGCTAAACATGATATTTTAATATTAGCTGTTTTTAATTTACTCGCAATAAAAGAAGCTGTTGCCTCTCCCTCAGGGGTCTGATTGGTTGCCAAGATGATCTCTTTAATGGCATTTGCTTCTACCCTGCGCAAAAGAGGAATAAT
>Ga0364917_1127_pt2 | contig 12611 bp, 19 predicted proteins | sample SorcelJu500001C5_2_FD_206978 | JGI IMG/M metagenome (GOLD analysis project Ga0364917, IMG submission 206978) | Enriched cells from Trout Bog Lake Hypolimnion, Wisconsin, USA - BchlTB.June20.5000.01.C5 | ecosystem: Environmental > Aquatic > Freshwater > Lake > Hypolimnion/Profundal zone | place...
TCGTGACAGCCCCAGCTCCTTCAGGAAGTGAGACAGTGAATCCCCCAGGAGAAGGGTGCGGCTCTTCGTCCTGACCGCCTCCGTGCTGATCCAGGCCAGTAGCAAGCGCGGGATGGTGCCGTAGGGCAGGCCGATTGCTTTGGGCGCCAGCATGGACAAGGTGTAATCACCATTCTTCCGGACGAACTCCTGTTCCTTTGGTTTGGAATGGGGAAGGGTGCAGAGCGTCATAGCCCTTGCCATGAATCCCAGTTCGCCAGCGTCAACCGCTGATCCGGATTCGATGGCCAGCGCAGCGGAAAACAATTTCTCAATGCTGTGTGGTATCATCAGCTATGGCCTCCCGAGTATCCGCGCCCAGAGTCCCCGCTTCGGTGCTGGCGCTGGTATGGGTGCTTGTTCCGTCTGCTTGTGTTCAATCTGCTTGAGTGTGTCGGTGAGGCTGGCAACTTGGCCCTTCAACCACTCCTTATCATCCTTTAGTGTATTGATCTGCTCCCTTGCAGCAGCTAACTGTTCATGCAGGGCTGTAACTTCTGTCGCCAAAGCAGTTGATACAGTGTCTCTTTTTGGAGTCTCTTCTTGTAGCCTCAATTCTCTTGAGACAGTGTCGCCTATGTCTCCTGTCAACTTGCCAAATACCCGAAGAAGTTCCGAGGTATCAATGACCGTATTCCCCTGGTGATCCTTCTCGGCCGAAAGGAGTGGTGGCAGTGTCTTTCCGCTTTTATCCTTTGGCCTGAGATATTTTCTGTACAGGTGCGCCCTCCCTATCCCTGCCAGCTTTGCCGCCTCGGTTACGTTCACTTTTGCCATGTCTCTCTCCATGTATCATGTCTCTTAATTGCTGCTACAGTGTATCCTGTCTCTTACTATACAGAAGATAATGCAGGATACAACATAATGTGTTGACCTGGTAGAGGGTGGTATTTATAAATGGCGTATGTTCCTCCACCGATTAGCCGCACTGGCCGTAAATGTTGACAGTGTACCAAAAAAAGGTACAATAAGCATATGCCATGGACCGTAACTTATAGCCGACACGCCGAGAAGCAAAGGGGCAAGCTGCCAGAGCGAGTCAGAGCCATACTCGATGCGCTTGTCATCGAAATCACGGTGAGCGGCCCGGTTCGCCGTCTATGGAAAAATTATTCGGTCCTGTCGAATGGAGACCATCATTGTCACCTGAAGAAAGGACACCCTACCTACGTTGCAGTGTGGGAGGTTACCGATAAGATAGTCAAGTTGGTGGAGGTGAAGTATGTTGGCACACACGAAAAAGCCCCTTACTGAAAGCATCAAATTCTATGGTTCACCCCAGGCGATCAGCGAACTCCGCAAGCTTGCACGCACCGCCGGTGCGGTAGAGTCCCCCGCAGATTCCATCCCGGCTGAAGAAGTGTCACCTGAGATGGTAACCAACCCGCAGGGGATGTATCTGAAAGGCCTCCGCTACCGGGAAGAACTGACCCAGGATCAGCTTGCAAAACTCACGGGGATCTCGCGCCGTCATATTAGTGAAATGGAAAATAATAAACGGTCTATTGGCAAGGCATCCGCTCGAAAATTAGCTGATGTTCTCCATGCTGATTACCGGGTTTTTTTGTAGGCTGAGCGGCCCTTCAGAATCTCTACTTTAGCGATATAAACCGATAAAACTTGAGATTCAAAACCAACCAACGCAACCCCAAAAACCAAAAAACGCCGCAACACCTTGTTTTGTAAGGCGTTGCGGCGTTTGTGCGAATATCAACTTTTAGGCAATAGTTTAGATTGGCGGAATTGAGTTTATTAAACGCAGGTTAATATGGTATTGATGAAACGCCTGCACATAAAATGCAACCAATTTCCAGATATATAGATAAAATGCCATGCGCTAAGGACAATTCAACCAATTGAAAAAATTCCTTTTAATCATATATTTTGTGAGTTTTTTGACTATTCTCCACTCAACATCGTCTCACGCATGGCTCATCTACCACAAACCTGCTTTCAAGGGTAAGGTGATAGATACTGAAACAAAACTGCCCATCAAAGGGGCGGTCGTTGTGGTTGTGTACAATAAAACTCTGGTTGCCGGATTTGAACCGATGACAACTCTATTCGATATTAGGGAAGCTCTAACGGATGATGAAGGTCTCTTTAAAATTCCTTCCTATACTACGGCAATAAATCCCCTTTCGATAAATGCAGCTGTTGACTTCATCATCTTCAAACCAGGGTATGGAGCCTATCCCGGAAGAGCAATAGCTCCAAGTGGGATGAATAAAGATGATACTGAATTATTCTTTTCTGAAGATTTTGGTAAGTGTAACGGATTGAAAACATAATTCATTCGAATTGAAAACATCGCTATTTTGAAACCAGATTAAATGACAATATCCGTGCACTCAAAACCACATTAAGTGACAATGAAACCAAATTAAGTGACAACAGACTGAAAACATAAGATTAAAACCGCATTAGCTGCAAATATCGCATTCCCGCCTTCAACACTCTGGTTCGAAAAAACGACCGTTTTTAAAAACTTTTATGTGGTCAATTAACAAAGCTCTAAAATGCTAAATAATCGGTGCAAATATATGGTTGAATTATTCTAAGTCAAATGAACTGGTCACAAGATGAATTTAGCGAACAGTTCCGAAATTACTGGCGAATGGCCTTATTTCGGGTCCGAGTGCAAGCCACTTGTCCGGCGTTCTTTCCTTGCTCATTGTGGTACACCAGTTTCATCGCTTGGATGACCTCCATCAGCTCGATTACTAAATCGCTCCGAATAAAGTCAGGACTTTTGCAGACCGAGACAATATCCGGTCGCGGCCATCCAGGAGGTATAATAGGGCCGAGTGAGAACCTGCGTCGAAAGGATTTCCAGGTGGCGGGCGTCAACCACATTGCGGGTGAATCAATCGGCTGCTGAATGAGCCAGTGTACTTTACATTGGGGCCACAGCCGCATGGCGTGATACATAACGTTTGCAATATTCGTATGTGGTTTCTCGTCCATCATATCATGATGCTCGTCTACGTGAAGAATATGCGATGGGGTGGAACTGCTGCGCCTTTTCCATAGCTGAAGCACGTGGCTGTGCCGTTCGACAATGAAATCAACAGGACACCCCGCCCACAAAAGGAGGTTTTCCAAGGCACCAGTAGGATTCTCCAAAAGATTGAAGTAATCCAGATCAATATCCAATATCGAGTGCATTGGTCTTGTTGATTCCTTCTCGCTGAACGAATGAATAGACTGCGTATTAGTCGTGCCAAAAAATCAAATTTTCTGATTATACTGAATCCCAAAGATATTTTCAGTTAATTCGGTTTGCAAGTTATGTTTGCAGTCTGTTGTCACTTAATGTGGTTTGATTTGCAGTTAAAGTGGTTTTGAGTGTCCGGATATTGTCAATTAATTTGGTTTCAAAATACGGATGTTTGCAATTCCTGGCGCCGATGTTTGCAATCCGTTACAGGTAAGGAGAGAACGATTAGATTATTAATTGCCTCCGCTCGTAAAGAAGGCGGGACAGATATGATTTGGACCAAAGTTATCTTCGGTATTGTTGAACTCCCAAAGCTCAAGACTTTTGAGGAGCGGCGCATAAACTCCATGATAGGTCTCCCAGATGATAATCATTTTTTAGATAAGCAAAGAAATCTTATCCGGTTGATTAATGAAGAGGAAGAAAACTTAGGACTCGATAAGTCATATAAGGGGAGATAGCAATCGTGAATTTTCTCTCGAATATGAAATTGGTTCAAACAATCTGCGGATACAAACGCTTCCTCTAACGCCCCGCTTTTGATACGCTAACTCGTTAAGCCTCTATGACAGTGGCAAACAGCCTCGGCAGATGGCAAAAGTGTCATAATAGGGTCTAAGATGTTCGAATAAATGTGTCAGATAGATCAAAAACCGACCCTATTCTGACATGAATAGTGTCGGTTTTTTGTGTCCGGTTAGGGTGTACCCTAAACAGACACCGGAGGCCGCTGAGCTGCGAGCGTCAGCGAGACGGCTCAAGCGGCGTGTTGGGCGCAAGATTTTTTCCACACCATGGACAGTGGGAGATTTCTATGTATGAGGAACCACCATCGTGAACGCGAATCCCATACTTTCTGTGTGTTGCAGTAAAAAAGATTATGTTGTCAGGGCATTCTGTAGGATCGGGATGCTCGTTGCATCTATGCTCGGCCCAGTACTGCATTGACTCGCAGCAATGCATAAATCCATACCTTCTTTTGTCTGATAGTTGCGCACTCTCTGTATCACACTCTATACGGAGGCCTCAAAATACAGCCTATCCAATATCATATTAAACACAGCTAAAAAAGCTCAATCTAGCGAATCTCAACTTATACAAAGAAGTTTATATTCAGGTAACGCATGGGCCTTTTTCCCGAATCGTGAGCTACCCCATGAATGCTCAGACCAGGGCATAGTCAAGGCGTTTTCACCCCGCGTAACATAGTATTGTTTCATCAAAATATTCAAAAATTTCTTTGACTATAACGCAATTTAAATAGTATGGTTGCTTCCTTGAAAACTATTTCAGTTTTTAGAATCAAGGGAGGAAACCACCATGGCGTGGGAATATCACCAAAGTACCGGACGCTTGTTTCACAACGGCCATCCTGTGGCTACCGGTTATTCAGGAAGAGGGGCGGGTCGAAATAATCCGGATATGGAAGACCGTAGTGGAGATATTGAGGCAGGACCGATACCCAGGGGAAACTATCAGATTGGTCGGCCTCACCAAAGCGCAAGAACAGGCAGGCATGTTATGAGCCTTACGCCAACAGGCCATAATGCACGCGGAAGAACTGCAATCCAAATCCATGGCGAGAGTACTGCGCATCCCGGACAGGCTTCTACCGGCTGTATCGTCGTATCGCCTGCTGCAATCCGGGAAAGAATTTCAAACAGCGGCGATAACGCGCTACGGGTAGTGAGATGATGAGAACGATTATTTGCGCCCTTTTGCTAAGTTGTGTTTTTTCTTACACGAATGTGGTTGAAGCGGGAATCCCTGACGCCGCTACCCTTACCAAGGAAATTAAGGCCAAGGGCGCGAAGGCTGTAATAGCCGAACTGACGACCGACGACAAAATGACTCAATTTGAGAAAGTCTGCGATCAAATCGAGAAAGGCAAAAAGGACTGGCTGACGGTTGCTAAACTCCTTTTACCCGGTAGCGACGCAGCCACAACCGAGGGATTGGTATATTCTGTCTCAAGAGCTTTACCGAAAGCTACCCGACAAGTCCTTGAATTAATCGCTGAGACAGAAAACGATCCTAAATGGGCTTTTAGGGTTGAAAATACTTGCATATCTACATTTATCGAACCGGAACCAGGCGTCGCAGAAAGATATCTGCTGGAGACTAGAAGGGCTCTTGAGTTAGTAAATACAAGCGACGACCCAAAGTTGAACAGTTTGCGTCTTAACTGCCTGAAAAGTATTAAAAAAGATATAGGCAACTTAAAAAAACACGGGCAATGGAAACCGAATAGAACCCACTAGACCGCAGCAGGAATGTGCATTATGGGAAAGTATACTCAGGACGAAGCAATTGAATTCGAATGTGCCCGAGAAGTCATAACCGACCTGATTTCAATCTATAACGAGCAAATTCGCGAAGAATCCAGCAAAGCAAAGCCAGACGATGAACTCTTGTCTAAGCTTCGCTTATATCGTTATCGGCTTGTCCTGGAGCGATCAACATTTCATGTGAAAGACCATGAAATAATCGCTCGGATCAATGTGGAATATGGCGCACAGATAAAAGCCTGGCGTGAAGAGCGTCGTTTGATTGCAGCATAGCTCATGGTATGGCGAGAGCAAAAATCACCGTTCCGCTCCGTGGTCGCGCTTAATTGTCTTGTCATGCTCCATTGTCATCTTATCGCGCTTCTCGAAGCCCTGATTGAGCCTGTTCACGATATCGGGGTTTTTTACCATCCGGTCTAGCGGCATGATCAATTTTATCTGTTGCTGGCCGTCCACTTTTGCGAGGTGGCGGCACAGTTCGCGGACTCGCTTGATTTCGGGCTGGCTGATCTGCCGGGCGGCAACGATCTTTTCTTCTGTCTGTTCAATAGCGGCTTTCTTGTTCTGGTAGTCCGGATCACGCTCCTGGGCTAGCTTGTGTGCCAGTTTGTCCACCTCATGTTTTCCGTGAGCGTGGATGTTGTGGGGGTTGCCGAGTTCCTCTTTTTCTCTGGCTTCGTACTCTCTGAGCTGTTTTTGCTCGTACTTTAATGTCGCGGCTTCTCTTGTCAGTCTATCAGCGGCCTTGTTGTAGCTCTTGCCCAAATCCCAACCGACCTTGGTTAAAATACCGGCCTCTTCATGGGCTTTGAGACAGCTGTTATAGTTTTCAACCTTCTTGTTCAACTTTTCCCAGTGTGATTGCCATTTTTGCGTGACGTGCCGTTTTATGGCTTCCTCGCGGTAAGGCAGGGACAAACCTTCCTTTTTTTCTCTCAACTCGTGAAGGGCCTCGCTTCTGGCTGTGTCAAGTGCTTCAAGGGTTTTGCTGTACGTCCGGACTTCGTTCAACATGTCGCTGGCGGTCATCACCTGCGGCGGTTGCTTCGCCTGGTCAAGCTTGGCTGTCTTGATCTCCCTGGACAACTTCGCCATTTCCCGCTCGATCTGTTCCAGCTTCTTCAAGTCTTCCCTGGTCTCCATGACCTTTCCGGCCTCCGGCGCATCCAGCCGGGCCATTTTCGGACCAAGGTGCCGCTCCGGCTCCCGGTCCAGGCCCTGGTCCTTGAGGCTCCTGCAGGAGACCGGTTCCGGGCTGTGGCGGTTGTAGTGCTGCTCCCATGACTCCCGGATCTGCTGCACCTTCTCCCGCTCGTTCCATGTCCGGTCCTTGGCCGTCCCTCCCTTTTCCGGTTCTTTTGCGTTGGCCCGTTTGAAAAACTGCTCTGCGTTCCGCTCGATGCCGTCCAGCTTCCTTTCGGAAAAGATGATATGGGCGTGGGGCTGGTCGCCGCCGTCAAGTGTGGCTTTGGGGATGTGAATGGCTACGGTGTAGGGGTGGCCGGGGAGTTGTTCGCGGATGAAGTTTTGAACAAGTTCCCGCCGTTGGTCTGGTGATATCTCGCGAGGTAAGGCTACTTCGATTTCAGTGTATACTCTGCCGTTTGCTCTTTCGCATTTATCGCCAACATTCCAGAATGCGCGCGGTGAATCCTGCGCCCATTCCGGCATGTTGCCACTTTCTTTGTGTTCAAGGTCCGGCTTGTCCTCATATTTGCCCTCGCGGCAAATATAGTCGGCTTTTGCGGCGCTGCTTGCGCCGTTACCTTTGCTGCCGTGTTTGACGCTGCAATGGTAGGTTGCCATGTTTTGACGTTACCCTCGGAGAGCGCACCGTTTCTCATGGCGAAGCTATGAGAAACGAGGAAGTGCGCATTGACATGAAACTGCTCTTCGTTTCATGTGCTTTTGGCCTTTGACTTTGCGCCTTGCTTTGGTTTGCTGTCAAGCCGTTTTTTTCTTTTGGCTTGACACTCCTTTTACTCCTGCGCATAGTTAACGGCAAGGGAGGGGCTACCATGACCGATGCTATAGCGCAGAAAAAAACACGCCTTGAGAAGCTGGCCGAACAGAAAGCTGCTATTGAGGCAAAGCTCAAGGCGGAACGCGAGCGTATCCAGCTACAGCAGCGCAAGGCTAAAACCGCTGAAAACGCGAAGCTGAGAAAAGCGCAAAATCAGGAGAAATACGCCTACGGCGGATTGTGCGAGATTGCGGGGCTGATCGGAACTGACAGGGGGGCGGTGTTGGGGGTTCTGCTGTGGGCCTCGGAGCTTTTCAAGAAAGAGCCGGAAAAGATCGCCAGCTTCAAAAAACGGGGTGATGCGATTCTGACTCAACGGGAAGCGACCAGGAAGAAATCAGCAACCCTTGGTGAGTGAGCGCAAAAAATAGGCATTTCGATGAAACAAACTTGTAACCGGTAGGTTCTGGTTTTCTCCTGGGACATACCAACGGAGTATTCCACAAAAAATGTGGGTAAACTTCCAGACTTCCAAATATCGCCTCTACGGGGTTAAAAAGCACTGACGCATAGATGGGGTTACGGAAGGGGCGAAAACTTGCACAGCGTCGAGATTTTGGAGTCTTGGTGGTGGTTTTGGTGCGCAGCACAGAGCGAAGCGTTACCGCCTTTGATTTTGTTCGATCAGCAGCAGTTGCGTATGACCCCGCAAACGCGGGTAAGCAGCTGGCAGGCCCGCCAAGTCACATCGTGTCCCAAAAACTAACGCTTTTGTTTTTTGAGGTCCGCCGGGTGGCCGGGTTCATCGGCCATGTGCCGGCGCATTTAATGGCGGATCCGCTGTTATCCCCGGTTTTATCCACAACTAGTCGGTTTTTAAAGACTTTATTACAAAGTACTTTTTAAAGACTCTTTTTCTCTATATATAAACCGCCTTAATGGGCCACTTTGGGACCTTAATGGGCCACTTTGGGACTATCCCGAAAAGGTCAAATGGGCCACTTTGGGACTCGTATCAACATGCTGATTTTATATCAAATGGGCCACTTTGGGACTTAAATGGGCCACATAATACATGTTGCCTATTATGACAAGTAGGCTTATAGTAACCGCTAGCCTAATAGGGGGTGGATGTGGACAATAATCTAGCCAGAACAGGCAATCTACAGGGTAAAGACGTTGTTATGGCAAACGCTCTGACACGCTCGGCACAGGGGTTAAACTTGGTTGAAAAGCGTATTCTCTTCTCGATGATCGCCAAGATGGGGGGCAACTTCGGTGAGGTTTACTTGTACGCCTCGGAGTATGCAACCACCTTCGATGTTACCCCGCATAAAGCGTATGAACAACTCAAAGCCACTGCCGATGCAATGAGGGTGCGATATTTTACCCTCGCGGTCCCAGACCGTAAGGGGGTCATGAAGTGGAAAATAAACTGGTTCTCTTCGGTTGGATATCATGACGGAGAGGGCAAGGTTGGCCTAAAATTCAATGCCGATGTCGTTCCGTATTTGTATGACCTGGAGCGAGAATTCACGCGCTATAAGCTCAAACAAGCGTGTGCGCTTCGCTCGGTGTATAGCTGGCGATTGCTGGAAATGTTTGAACAGTTCACAGCCAACAAGGGTGAGGGTTGGATGGTGGTCAGTGTCGAGGACTTCTGTAACGCTATGGAAGCGACTGAAACTCACCGCAGTAATTATAAAGACCTTCGCAAGAAGATCATTGAACCTGCCATTGCTGAACTGGTAAAAAAAGACAATTGGCTTATTGGGTTTGAGGCGGTCAAGGAAGGTCGCAAGGTGGTAAGGCTTCGATTCAACTTCGAACGTGATCCACAAGAAGTGTTACCTGGGTTCAGCTCCTAAAAAACCTCGCAAAAAAACCTTTTTTGGCCTCTTTTTGTGGTGGTGCGCCCAATAAGGCGGTTGCCTGGCGCCTCCACTCGTCACGATCTTTTCTAAGTTCGTCTCGCTCTCCCTTGACCTGTTCCAATAGTTCAGCCACTGCCTCATATTTGGCTTTTAACTCCCTGTTTACACTAGCCGTTTCCTGTGTTCGCTCTTGTTCATTTAACTGTTTCTCTGTGTTTATGGGTGGGTAAACTCGATGGAGTTCAGCAGGGTCTATTTGGAAACGGCCGGTTTCGTCTTTTTGTGCTGATATGCGACCTTTGGCGATTGCTTTTGATAGCGCCGCCTTGCTCATTCCTGTCGCTTTTGACGCTTCACCTAGTGTGTACACCGGCATTTCCTTTCGTTCACGAAGTGTTAACCACGTGTTAACCATGTTTTTGACAAAAGAGCAAGACGTTTAACCAAATTCCACTTAAAGCTTGCCTTGACAAAAACCTATAGTTAACTTATAAATAAACTATGTATAATATCCAATGGGAAAGCAAGGCGCGTAAGCAACTTGCCAAGATAGACGGCCAAGCGACCCGAGATGAAATATACGACTCAGCAGAACGCCTGTGCGACCTTCAGAACGTTGAACAGGTAAAAAAGTTGACCAATCACAAATACGGCTACCGCTTGAGGGTTGGGCGCTATCGAGTTTTTTTCAATGTTGAAGACTCGGTACGAATCGTCCACATAGAAGAGGTGAAAAAGCGCGATGATCGAACCTACTAGAATCCAGACAATCTACCAGAGCGGAGTGCCCGCTTTTGTGGTACTTCCCTTCGCTGATTTTGCCCGCGAGCACCCCAAAGAGGCTGAGGCAATCCAAGCGTCAAAGCTATGGATACCTGATGGTGGCGGTGTTCCCCATGCCATTGTTGGTAAAGTTATTAAAGAAGGACAGACCTACCTTCGTGCATGGCGTGAATACCTTGGCCTTACCCAGACTGAAGTGGCAGCGAAGGTAGGGATCACCCAAGCATCGCTTTCCCAAATGGAAACCGGCGAAAGCAAGCTTCGCAAGGCTACTCGTGTAAAGCTGGCCGCAGCACTGGGGATCAATCCTGAACAGCTGGTCTGATCAAGCACCACGACGAACCATATAATTTTATCGTTTTATGGTCATTACTTTATATTCGTTTTTCATACTGACCGGCTCAAAAAGTAAAAAACCTCCCTAAAGCCTTGTTATATAAGGTTTCAGGGAGGTTTTTTGAATATCAACTTATAGACAATAGTTTAGATTCAAGAGAAATTGAGTTTTTGAAGATAAGTTCTATTTTGGCACCTTACCCATGATTATTACATAGTGAAGCTGCCCACCGATTCCGATCACACCAATCAGGAACAAAAACGCAATGAAGACAGAGGTTCCAGCGGAAAGATTTTGCATATGAGCTGAGTCGCCAACAAGAATGAAAGCCAGATAAAGCGCGATACAACCAGCCAGCGTACAAATAAATCGAAAAGCGAAGTCATGTATATAAAGCACGATCCACTTTTCCCATCGTTTCCAATTATTCTCATGAGTGAGGCGCTGTTCAACAGCGCCCCGCACCCCCTGATAAGTGCTCCAGATAAGAGCAAGCGAGATATAAAACCAAATAGGTAGTTGACATGACGAATTCATAATTGACCACTCCCAGCGCTCCGCTACATTTAGGGATAACACCCCAAAACCGGCGCCACTAAGTGCAAAGTAGCATCTTTTATCCATTATAACTGACCGAAATTATGGTTTTATTTCACTCAAGGGAGTCTAAACCAAGTGGATCTTTTTTAAGTCTTTCTTCTTTTTGTTTCTGGAGTTCTAATCGCAATAACTCATTCCTAAGTCTCGTGTTTTCAAGCTCTTGCCTTTCAAGTTGCATTTTATTAGGATTGCTCCAAGAATTATCATAAGGAATTCTATTGTTTTGTTGGTTTTGTTGCTGTTCGCCAAATGAGCACTGCTCTAGGCATAATTGATACAAATATCCTCTTCTTGTACAATTATTAAGGCATTTATAGTCAGTTTCTGCATGTGCTGTTGTGTAGCCACAAGCTAAAAGGCATATTAAAATAATAAAACTTTTCATGGTGTACTCCTTTTTTTGTTTTATTAATAATGTTTCGTTATTGGCAATGATTCGGATCTACATTGGCAAGATGTTGGTTAAATCCGGCGTAATACTTTCGTGATGAACCCATTCAGCCAAACACTCATAGTTTTTTAGCGCGTTGGGCGTCATGGGAATAGATCGTTTACAGCCCAATTTTTCCAGGGTTCCGAAATACATTGAATGAGTTCTATCTTGGGGGCGAATTGCAACAACAACCCAGGCGGGAATTGCGTTGGGATTGAAGTCGAACGCCATCTGTTTTATCTGCTCAAGTGCAATTTTCGTAATATCGTGGACAGATTTGCCTTCCGTTTTGAGCCTCCTGTTCTTTTTGCCAGATACCAAAAAACAATTGTACGATTCATTGAGAGTGCCATTGGCCTTATGCACGTTTCGCGTTTTTACCCCGATGAAGTACAGCTCACCATTCCTCGTTGCTTGTAGGTCCGCGTAAGGCTGATTAGGGTTTGTCTGGTTCAGATTGCAAACGTGCTCAAATCCCTTGCTTTTGAGTGCTTCTTCCGCAATCTGCTCGCCAAGTTGTCCAAGTTTCGAAGTACGGTTATGTCTTGGTGTAACGAGGATGTGGTTCATATGATGCCTTTCATTCTCTGCCCAAGGCGGGCTATCAACCCATTTTATTCCTACTCAATACCATATTAAGCAGTGCTTAAAAAGACTAATTTCCCCTTAATCTCAACTTATACAAAGAAGTTTAGATTCAGTGGGTGGACCTTGCCGCATCTCCTTGGTCACCGTTCCATGCCGCGGTCGCGCTCTATCGTCTTCGGCTTGTCATGCTCCATCGCCTTATCGCGCTTCTCGAAGCCCTGATTGAGCCTGTTCACGATATCGGGGCTTTTTAATACCCGGTCTAGCGGCATGGTCAATGTCACCTGCTGCTGGCCGTCCAATTTTGCGAGGTGGCGGCACAGTTCGCGGACTCTCTTTATTTCGGGCTGGCCGATCTGCCGGGCGGCAATGATCTTTTCTTCTTGCCGCTCAATGGCGGCTTTCTTGTTCTGGTAGTCCGGATCACGCTCCCGGGCCAGCTTGTGTGCCAGTTTGTCCACCTCATGTTTTCCGTGAGCGTGGATG
>Ga0364917_1147_pt1 | contig 12289 bp, 12 predicted proteins | sample SorcelJu500001C5_2_FD_206978 | JGI IMG/M metagenome (GOLD analysis project Ga0364917, IMG submission 206978) | Enriched cells from Trout Bog Lake Hypolimnion, Wisconsin, USA - BchlTB.June20.5000.01.C5 | ecosystem: Environmental > Aquatic > Freshwater > Lake > Hypolimnion/Profundal zone | place...
AAAAGAACGGAAAAAAATAATTCAAAAAACTGGTGCGCCACTACGCCCAATTAAACTTTTGCTGCACATAGGTCTGGATATTCATCAAAATGATTCCTACCAAAATATACAAGCATAACCCCGCAGAGAAGTTTGCCGCGAACGCACCAAACACTAAAGCAACTGCCATCATGGTGAATCGCTGTTTTGGATCAGTAGCAGTTGATTGGATAATCATAGAGATAGCAATCGCAATCGGCAAAATATAATACGGATCTTTAGATGAAAGATCTTTGATCCATAAAAAAGGTGCTTGATACAATTGAATTGAGTTTGATAATACTCTGCTTAAGGCAAAGAAGATCGGCAACTGCAAAAGCTTTGGCAAACAGCCACCCAAGCCCATACCATTCTTGGTGATCAATGCAGCTTGCTCGCGTGATAAGGTATCTGGATCATCTTTATATTTTTTCTTGATATAATCTAATTTTTTTTGAAATTCAGCATATTTTTTCATTCCCTGCGCGCCCTTAAGATTGAGCGGTAGTAAAATTAGGTTGATGAGAGTGGTCATCGCCACAATAGCCCAACCATAATTGTGCAGAAAATTGTATAAATAATTTAGTACCATCAAAAGCAGACGGGCCAGCGGCGCAAGAATACCAGAATAATCCAAAAGCTGCTCTAAGCGCGGATCAACCGCCGCCATTACTTTTTCATCTTTAGGACCCACAAAGAAAGAGAGATTCCACGTGGCCCGCTGTTCAATCGGAGCAGCCTCTAGTATTGAAATTACTTGTTTATCACGCAGTGCATAATAAGCGCGTTCAGCAAATTTATTCTGATCAGAAACTAATGCATGCACAAAATAACGGTCTTCCGTGCCAAACAAGGTTGGTGCAAACCATCCCTTATTCAGATCAATCTTAGCGCGTGCTTCTTTTTCTAATGAACCTTTTTGTGTATTATATACCGCTGATATTTGATCATCTTTTACTTGGCTTATATACGGCGAGCCAAACATAAGGCGCGCTTGAACCGGCCCTTGTTTAGGCGTTATGCCAAGTTCTAAATCAATTTGATACTTATCATCGTGAATGGTAAATGTTTTTTGAATAGTAGCTGCCGGAGTCTGAGCTTGATATACCAACTGAGTAGCTGATGCCAATCTTTGCTGACTCACTAAGGTATAGTTGTAGGGAGTCTTTTCATTCAATACCACCAAGAAAGAAGCCTCTTCACGAGTAATCTTATCATACGGCTCTAACGTATTAATCAAGATAGGCTTGCCATCAGCAACTCGTTTGAATGTAAGCTGCTGCAAACTCGCGCCGGCCGTAGAAAAGGTATAGAGCGCATGCTCGGTTTGAACTTCAGTAAGCTGTGCTTGGCCAGCATAAGCTGAATCAGCATCGCTAAAATCCACTTCCCGATTTAAAGGACGCGTCTCTAGCTGGCTTTGAGGAGCTGTGAATGTTTGGCCAGATTGCACTCCCCCCTCAGGTGAGATTGCAGTACGGTTAAAAATAAAATACTGCACTGCCCATGTGGTGAGCAAGGCCAAAGTAAGGGGCAATAAAATATCTCGCATATTCATAACTAATAGATCCTTTAGGGAAAGAGTAGATTGGCACTTTAGTGTGTTTATCGATCAGTCTAACAAAAAAATGGTTCTCTGGCCAGGCCACGCTCAGACTTTTGCAAGAAAAATAATGCTCTATTTTAACTATTTTGGTATATCTAGTAGAAACAGTTTTAAAAAAGCAATAAATACCTAAAAGGAAAGTATATGAAAATGCGGAAACGGCAGTTTAGAATAGGCGAACTTGCACAACATTTAGATGTTGAAAAATTTGTTATCAGGTTCTGGGAAAAAGAGTTTGATATGCGTACCACCCGCTCAACCGGCGGCCAGAGATTCTATGATGATCACGATATTGAAAAATTTGCGCTGATCAAAGAACTCTTATATCAAAAAGGTTTCACCATTTCTGGTGCAAAGCAGCAGATCAAAGAGCGGCTCAAACGCAAAGCGATCGGCACTGAGGAAACCAAAGTGATCGGATCACACAAAACAACACTTGAGCAAGAGAATCCGGTCAACACTGCGAGCTTATCTCGCGAGCAACTAGAGCAAACAATTTTAGACCTACAGCAAAAATTATTAAAATTACGAGAGCTTCTATAATATGTATAATAGCAAGGCACATATTCATTTTGTGGGCATTGGCGGCATTGGCATGAGCGGGATTGCGCAAATCTTAAAGAATCAAGGATATACAATCTCTGGATGCGATGCAGATTTAGATCAGCAAAGCATTAAAGATTTAAAAGCGGCCGGTTGTTTAATTTTTGAAGGCAATAATACCAGCGCATGCCATGAAAGCAATCCCGATATTTTGGTATATTCCTCTGCTATTAGAGCTCACAACCCAGAAATTGTAGCAGCACAAGCGCGTGGCATTCCTACCATTGCCCGCGCACTCATGCTTGCCGAATTGATGCGCACCAAATATAGCATTGCTATTGCCGGTGCTCATGGCAAAACTACTACCACTTCATTAGTCTCCCATATTCTTATCGAAGCAAAACTAGATCCCACGGTAATTGTTGGGGGACATCTTAAAAACATTGAAGCAAATGCGCGTTTGGGAAACGGAGATTTTTTAGTCGCAGAAACAGATGAAAGCGATCGCTCTGTGCAAAATTTGCATCCTACCCTTGCAGTGGTGACCAATATTGATCTTGAACATTTAGAAACGTATAAAGATTTGGATGATATTAAAGAAACATTCAAACGTTTTTTAAATAACATTCCTTTTTATGGCAAGGCATTTGTATGCATTGATGATGCAAACGTACGCTCAATCATTCCTTCCATGCCGCATATTAAATGGGTAAAGTATGGATTTGATGATTCGGCAGATTTGTATGCTACGCATATAAATTTGGAATCTGATTACAGCACATTTGAGGTGCATGGCAAGGATGGAAAATTCTACGGTTCTCTAACCAGCCGCATGCTGGGGCGTCATAACGTGCTTAATATGTTGGCAGCAACTGCTGTTGCGCTAGATCTGGGTATTTCTTTTGAGATAATCGCTACTGCAATTAAAAACTTTAAAGGCATAGAGCGCAGATTCTGCTATAAAGGCACCTATCAAGGCGCAGAGATATTTGATGATTATGGCCATCACCCTATAGAAATTTATAATACCTTATTAGTTGCAAAAAAACGCGCGAAGAAAAAACTGATCGTGGTATTTCAACCACATCGATACACGCGCACCGATAAACTCTGGAACGATTTTGTAAAAATTCTTACCTGCGCCCAGATTGATCACTTAATTGTCACCGACATCTACCCGGCAAGTGAAGCGCCGATTATCAACGTCACCAGCCAAAATCTGGTACACGCAATGCTTGAGCAAAATCCTAACTTCCCTATCAGCTATGTGCCGTATGAATCCGATTTTGCACAAATAAAGCAAACACTGGCACCCCTTGCACATGAAAATGATTTAGTGCTTTTATTGGGCGCCGGGAAAGTAAATAAACTTGCCGAACATTTAAAATAAGCTTTAGATAAAGGCATTTTCTTTAAATTCTTTCTTTTACCACCTCTCTTTTGCTAAAATTTTAATAGAATTATCAAAGGAAGCTATGAAAATGCTAAAAATAATACTACTTTCTCTGCTCATACCCACATGCATTATCCAAACAATGGATAAACCTGCCCCTCAAGTATCGTGGGGACAATGGTTTAAAACAAAACTAGGGTGGCCTAGTCGGTCTGAACAAGCAACTAGTGAGCTCATAGAGCTCTTTGCAAAAATGATCACTAAAAAAAGAGACTCCCCATATACCTTTGATCCTGCGCCATATCTTCCCAATGTAAAAAATTTGCTCGATTTGGGAGCAAATCCAAATGAAGTTTTTGAGATAGAAACAGTTCATGACCTTCATAATTACTCATCCGCCCCTACACAGAGAATAACGAGGGGAACAGGGCTCTCATTTTTACAATGGGCCCAACGTTTACAAGCACCGCAACTCAGTGAATTATTACTTTCAAAAAAAGCCTCGCTTCATTCTATCAAGTCTGAAAAACTTCTTTTTACCGCTGTCCGACAAAATAGACCCGATCTTGTACAAATTCTATTAAAGCAAGGGGTTGATCCGAATGCTCTGCCTAATACCCAAAAGCTACGTTTTCCGGCCTTGTGGTATGCCATTGAAAATAATGAACTTCCCATTGCACGTCTTCTACTTGAATATGGCGCTAATCCCAATATAACTCACCCAATTATGGGCGCAAGCCTGTTATACACGGTAATACGTAACCGACAAATTGAAAGTATGAAACTTTTACTCGAATATGGCGCTAATCCCAATCTACAAGATCACCTCGGATACACCGCATTGAGCGGCGCGTTGGATCAAACCCATCTTAATGATGAGATCGAACCTATCATTCGACTTCTTCTTGAAAATGGGGCAGACCCAAAAATAAAAAATCGTTACGGAAAAGATGCATTAGAGATCGCAAGAGAAAATAATGCAAGCGATAATGTTATAGAACTATTGAGCAATCGACCGCAACTCAAGAAATTGGGACTCAAACGATTACCATAAATTTACAAATCACCAGAAATATCTGAAACTGTCATGGCAAGATGAGTTTGGCCAGAAGTGATTTGCGTCATCATAATGATGCATAATTTCTGTGGTTTTTTATATACGTGCATAATTTCTTGATCATCTTTAACGGTAATCACTTGCTGCCACCCATTATAGAGCATTTGCTCAGCATAGAATGCATCAACTTCTTCAAGACTTTGATCACATTCTAATTCAAGACGCATCTGCGGCGGTTGCTCACTAATCTGACGAATCGTGAGCATGCGTGAACCAATACAGGTGGGAATATCAGTAAGCTTGGCCTCAAGCTCAACCACACTCTGATCAACGTCTATTTGAGTTTCAATCTCAGATAGTAAAAAAGCTGCCTTTTGCAAAGCAGCTTTTTTTGATTTTCTTTTTTGAGGACCACAAGAAGGAAGTAAGATAATTACCAATAAGGTAAGAAATACTTTACCACACTCTTGCATAAGGCCTCAGATCGGTAAACGTAAATTAAGCAGCTTTTGTAGGCTTAACAACTTTAACCACTTTTTCTTTAACGCGTGCCGCTTTACCCACTCGATCTCTCAAGTAATAAAGTTTTGCACGGCGCACATCACCACGACGAACTACTTTAATAGAATCGATCAAGGGAGAGAACACCGGGAAAATACGTTCTATCGCAACTGAATTTGCGCTGATTTTACGAACGGTGAATGTGCTAGAGATGCCATTTCTGCTTTGACAGATCACATCGCCTTCAAAAACTTGAAGACGTTCTTTATCACCTTCGGTGATTTTTTGAGATACAGCAATCGTGTCACCAATGGTGAATTCAGGAAAACCGCGGTCTACAACGCCTGTTTGGGCAATCGTTTCTTTGGTTAATTTATTGGCTTTCATCCGGAGTCCTTAAACAACTTTATACGTATAAAAGAGGAGTATTCTTTGTATTATATACGTTTACTATACTTAAAAATTAAATTTTTGCCACCATTTTCATAATAATCTGCTTCAAATCTGGCCAGAGCCGAATGCCCTACGCACAAGTAAGGCATGAGATCCGATGTTCAGTCCCAGCCAACGATCCAAAATAATGGCCACTGCCGAGCGGACCGAGAGGTGATTATACTCACTCATGCCCTCTACGGGCACCAGGAGGAAATCACAGCGATCAAGGATAGCGGGACTCAACCCTTTTCCCGTGCCAAATATAAATAATACGGGCCGATTATGGCTCCATACGATACCTTGATCATGGAAGGTGATCTGGCCTTGGTGAGCCACCAAACGCGCAGATGTGGCTATCACGATCGGCTTTTTTCCTTCTTTTTTTTCAATATCTTCAATCACCGCATCAAATGACTCGATCACATCTACCTGCTTAACGGCCGCATGCCGACTGGCATTGTATTCTACACCAGATCCAGTTTGCCAGAAATCAAGCAGTTTTCTTACGATTTTTTGCTGATCCAGAAGCTGAGTTACCAAGTAATAATGCTTAATCCCATAGGTTTTGGCAGAGCGGGCAATATCATGCATATCTAGAGAGGTGACTGAGGTGGTCCCCACCCTATCGCCGTCTCCAGTGATCACATCATTATGCATTAAAGCCACATAGTGATTGGGGATTTTTGCAATAGCCTGCTTTTTAAGCGCAGGACTCAAATCACAAGATCTAAACCAATCAAAATGGCCTAACAAGGAACGCTCAAGAGCCCGATCAGAACGCCAGGCAGCAATAGCTGCATGGTTGCCTGATCTCAAAACCTCCGGCACCTGTTTATCATGCCATACTGCTGGTTCAGTATATTCTGGGTAATCCACTAAAGCGCCTGAAAATGAATCTGACTCAACCGATTCTTGTTTACCAACCACACCTGGCATAAGGCGAAGTACCCCTTCTAGAAACACCATAGCCGGCAAATCGCCTCCCATGAGCACATAATCGCCCAAGGAAAGCACCTCTGCAGCATACTCCTGTTCCACGCGGGCATCCATACCCTCATAGCGAGCTGCTACAAGCATGAGATGATCTACATGTTCCAGGGTTTTTGCCAAAGTGCGCAAATAAGCCTGATCTATCTTCTTGCCATGAGGTGAGAAAAAGATTTTATAGGCTTTACCATGAGCCGCTTCCTTGCTTTCAATCGCTTTAGCCACCACTTCCGGCTTGATAAGCATTCCTGCTCCATGCCCAAAGGTGGGTGCATCAATGCGCTCTTTAGGAGCTACGAAAGAAAAAAAATCAGCCAGATCAAAAGTTACCACATTTTTTTCTTGGGCACGCTTGATTAGGCTGGTATTTAGAAAAGGACGGTATAGATCAGGAAAAACCGAGATGATTGAAATATTCATGAAGAGGTTTTTCTTACGCTGCTACGCTGTCTTTATGCATACGGTGAAGTTTTTTTACGGTCTCAGATGGTTGAGCGCCTAATTTGATCCAGTGATTAACGCGCTCTTCATGGAAGTGCACTAATTTAGAATTTTGAATATCATAAGTGCCCAAATCTTCTAAGAAAGCGCCATCACGTTTTTTGCGTGAATCGATTGCTACAATACGAGCAAATGGAGCATTTTTCTTACCAATACGAGCTAAACGAATCTTGACTGCCATGCAATCATCCTTGTAAATAAATACTTTTGTAAACACTACTCTTTGCGAGCCAAACTGGCTCCTGGAGAGCAAACTTATCGACCGCGATTCAGAGCAAAACACCCTAAAAAGCGGAAATTTTTACTTGAAAACCCCGGGAAAACGCCCGAACTTCTTTAAAAGTTTAACATATTGCTGACTTTGTTCAAATCGCTCGAGCAAAAGATTAATATCAGCAACGGTTACCCCTGCCCCGGCTGCAACCCGCTTTTTACGAGAGGCGTCTAAAACCTTAGGCATAATCCGCTCTTTGTGCGTCATAGAGCTAATTATAGCCCCAAACTTTTTAAGTTCAACCTCTCCCTTTTGAATCATCTCAGGCGAGAGGGCTGGATTGCTGCCTCCGGGCATATATTTTACTATCTGGGATAATGACCCTAATTTTTGCATCATTTTAAGCTGATCCGCAAAATCCTGCAGGGATAGCTGCCCTTTATTGATGGCCTTTTCTAATGATTCCTGTTCAGATTGCTTAATTTTTTCATTAGCCCGTTCAATGAGGCTGGTTATATCCCCCATGCCCAGAATTCTACCGGCCAAACGTTCAGGATACAAACGCTCTAAATCAGCGATCTTTTCCCCCGACCCCACAAACACAATCGGCTTTTTAAGTGCATAGCGGAATGCAAAGGCAGCCCCGGCACGGCTATTACTATCCATTTTAGTGAGCACTGCCATATCAAAGCCAACGGCCTTATTAAACTGCTCAGCCACCGCCAGCGATTCTTGTCCCGTCATGGCATCAAGCACCAGCATTTTATATTTAGGCTTAAGTGCTGCATTAATCTGCTTAAGCTCATCAAGCATCTGCTCATCAACGTGTAAACGGCCAGCCGTATCTAAAAATAAGAGTTCAAATAGCCCTTTTTGATAGAATGCCATGATCTCTTTGGCAGCTTGCACCGGATCTGTGCTTTGTGCACGATAAAAGGTTGCTCCCGGTACTTGCTGGCAAAGAATCTCAAGCTGATCAACGGCGGCAGGACGATAGAAATCTACCGATGCCATTAATATACGGCGATCTTTGCCTTTTGCTTTTGCTTCCGAACTAGTCAAATAGGCCATTTTGCCAATCGAAGTGGTTTTGCCCGATCCTTGCAAGCCCATTACCATTACAATTGAAGGCAACTGAAAAGTGAATGGCACTGAATCCTGACCACCCAAGAAAGCCTTAAGCCGATCATGCACTACTTTAATCAGGTGCTCTGATGGCTTTAAAGAAGCTAATACTTTTTGGCCCACTACTTCTTTTTTAATATCATCGCAAAATGTTTGGACAAGCGCTAACGGCACATCCGCTTCTATAAGAGCATCTTTTACTTGATCAAGTACTTGATCAATATCGGACTCCGTAAGCTTGCCTTTACCGGTAATTTTAGAAAAAATAGAGGAGAATTTATTCGAGAGAAAATCAAACATATTTTTAGTATCCTTCCATGGAGAGCTATTATTTGAATTGTATCACAAAGAAATAACTATAAAAAGTAAGAAACTCAGGTATAATAAACTATTATGGCAAAAAATAACGTATATATTACAAAAACTCATTCCCCCACCCTGATCATTGGCATTGATGCTCCGTATAATAAAACCGTGAATATGGATTCTTATTATCAAGAGTTTCTCAATCTGGTGCGCACTAACGGCACTGAATATGATCAGGCAATCTTTATTAAGCTCCGCGAAATTGATCCGGGTTACTTTTTAACCAAAGGAAAACTTCAAGAGGTAAAAGAGATTGTTGAAAAACACCATATTAAAGATGTGATCATTTCTGAGCCACTTTCAGTGCAGCAAGAAAGAAATCTTAATGACTTTTTGCGCTGCAAGATCCATGATCGCACCCGATTAATCCTTGAGATTTTTGAAAAAGCTGCTCATACGGCCGAAGGTAAAATCCAAGTTGCCATTGCGATGCTACAATTTGATAAATCTCGCTTGGCAGGGCAAGGAATTTATCTTTCCCAACAAGCGGGCCAAATTGGTAACCGGGGGCCCGGCGAAACGCTCAAAGAACGTGAAACCCGCCATATTGAAAATGCCGTTCTTAAAATGAGAAGACAATTAGAATCATTAGAAAAGGCACGCTCAACCCAAAGAAAACGCCGCCTTTCGAGCAATTTGCCTCTCATTTGTTTAGTAGGCTATACCAACGCGGGCAAATCTACCATTCTTAATGCGCTTACTCATAGTAATGTGCTTGCCGAAGATAAATTATTTGCAACGTTAGATACTACTACCCGCGAACTGTATATCGATGGTAAGAAAAAAGGTTTAATATCCGATACGGTAGGATTTATCCAGCAATTGCCCCACCAGTTAATAGAAGCTTTCAAATCTACCCTTTCAGAATTGCAATATGCTGATCTTTTACTCCAAGTGGTGGATATTTCTGATCCTAATTGGGAAGCCCAAATTAAAGTGGTCTTAAACATTCTGGCCGAACTTGAAGTGGATAAACCGATGCTTTTTGTGTTCAATAAAGCCGATCGCATTGAAGATCGCGCAGCATTAGAACAATCCCTTTTACGCTACCAACCGCACGTAATTATCTCAGCCCAATCCAAAGAAGGGATAGCCCCCTTAATTGATTTCTTACGAGCATGGCAAACATAGTTGTTTTTTGAAACATTTTATGTATAAGATGTGAAAGATTTTTTGAATCTTTTATTGAATGTTTCAAAAGGAGTATCCCATGTTGCATATAAATCATGCATTACCCTTGGCGTTATTAATGTCAGTTTCTGTATTTGCTATGGAAACCCCTGAGTTAGTATGGCAAAAAGGTCCAGATGGAAAAACCTTAACAAAAGTAACTGAAGCCACTGTCTCTAAACCTGCTATGGAAGTTACCTGGAAAAAAGAAGATGGCAAATTTGTACCAACCGAAGGCACACAAGCAAGCAAACCACTTACTCAAGCAGAGCGTCCGGTTGATCTCTTGAGCACTATTGCCCTTTCATCTCAATATACCGAGCAACAATCAGTATTGAATAGATTACAAAGAGAAAAAGACGCTGCAATTCAAGCTGAAGGACAACAACTTGATAAACTAAAAGCTATGGTAACTGATCTTACCCGCAAATTAGGCGCAAAACAATCGGCAGAAGCAGGTAGTAACTTAGCAATTGCCAATTTTGATAAAGAAATTGCCAAACTTCAAGCATTAAAAGAGGCAGAATTAGCTATTAAAGAACAGACCGCTACTGATGTAAAAACATTAAAAGCGTCAATTTCTCAAACCGCCCAAGATGTGGCTGCTGCTGAAGCTGCTAAAAAAGCGGCTGATGCTGCAAATAAAAAATCTTGGTCAATCTTTAACTGGGGCAAATCCACACCTGCTGCTGAAACTACCGCAATACCTGCGGCACTCGCCACTACAGATCCTGTTGCAAATAAATAATATCGTTTATTAAGATTGAAACGCGCTGCGCACTGTAAAGTCGCAGCGCATTTTTATGATAGAGGAGTTTGGGATGAAAAAAATAATTATAAGCGCAGCGATCGCCTGCGTTTCATTTAATGCCAGCCATAGTATGGATAATGCGTGGGGAACTTTTAAAGATGCTCTTCTAGGCAATTCAAAAGCCCCCCGTGATTTTATGCAAGAAATTCAAGAAACCCAAAGTAATGCATCTTTATCAGAATTAAGAAAATTACGCAAAATAGCAGCTTTGTATACTGAATTACGAAATAGAAATCGCGGCAAAGAAACGTATGAGGAATTTAATAGGCTTGCACAAGAACATCGTGCAAGAGCTGATGAACTAGAAAAACAAGAGCGCCTGGCACGTGAGCAAGAAGCAATAAAAAAGAAAAGGGCTGAAGATGAAATAGAATGGCTTAATCAGATTAAAGCTGCTCGCAAAGACAACTCTCGCCCACAAATAGAACGCGTTGAAAATATTATCGGCTATTATACTAAATTAGCTACATTATTTGCCGACGAAGATGAAAAGCTTAACCTCTATCAAACAAATGCTGATATGTTTAGACAAAAGAAAGCATATCTGACTGTTCTTGAATATTATAAAAAATCTTCAGATAAATCAGAACAACTTTCTCTTTTACGCGAACTTGCTCGCATATGTGATAACCCAGATCGAGTAAATGATCACATGGCCAAAGCGCAAATGCTTGAAGAAGAGATAAAGAGTGCTGCATATAATGATTCTTACCGCTTATTAGCAGATACCAAGGATACCTTGAGTAAAGCAAGAATCCATAAATTGCTCGCAAGCTACGCCCCGGATGAAGCACAATCAGTTGCGCATCGCCAAAAAGCTGAACAATTAGAAATAGATGCCCAAAAAGAGCAAGAACAACAAGTTCTCATTCTTAATAGAACGGCTAGAATTGTTGGACTCAACGCTGAAATCTCTCTGGTAAGCGGCAATACAAGCATTTCAGAATTTAAGCGTCGTGATACATTGGCGGGACTTCTGGAGCAACGAGGAAGACTTGCAAAAGGAGTTCCTTACTTTGAACAAGAATGTGCCGGCGATTTAGAAAGAGCACTTAAATTACGCAGAGAATCTATTGCGTATGCGCCAGATGAAACTACTCGTATGGCAATCATAAGATCATTGCAATCATAGTTTAGATATTATTTTTTTAAAAAAGAGTGATCATTTTTTATGGTCACTCTTTTTTTTATCCTTCGATACGCATTTTGCGCTACTCCCAGCCATCGCTCTGGTGAGCTATGGCGGGCGCGTAGGATGTGTGATATAATTTTAATAAAATTTTGTATTTTACACATCCTGAGTAGAAATCGCAGATTTCGTATCGAAGGATTTCCGCATTTAGGAATCAAATGAGTACTGATCACATCAAACATTTTAATCAATTTCTTGAGACTAATCTTAATTCTTCGCAACGCGAAGCAGTAACTCATAAAGATGGCTCCTTACTCATTGTTGCAGGAGCCGGATCAGGAAAAACGCGCGTGATTACTACACGCATTACTCATTTGATTGTGAATGAGCAGGTTTTACCTTCGAGTATCATCGCTCTTACGTTTACTAA